>VOFC01002269.1_pt1 | contig 293278 bp, 277 predicted proteins | sample 5384161 | NCBI WGS metagenome assembly VOFC01 (sample SAMN12384722, study PRJNA508395) | human gut metagenome | isolation source: healthy gut B | host: Homo sapiens
GACATGTGGATACGAAAGCAACGATGCAAATTTATGCAGAAGATACTAAGGATTTGAAGAAGTCTAGGTTTATAAACTTTGAGATATTGTGATTGATTTGTGACCATTTATGGAGATAAGTGTTGAGGTTTGGCTATGAACAACAGTTTAGCAGAAGTATACCCTTGGCTTATTTCGGAGCACTTTAGCCATTAAGGTTATGGTGTTTTTGGCGTTTTGAAGAGAGGGGATTACAACAAAACACATGAGAAAAGAACTGATTATTATGACAATAAATAACAATCAGTTGGAGGAGTATAGGATTATTTAGAGATTAGCAGATAGAATATTATGGAACTTGTTTATGTAATATGTTATAAAGAAGTTTTGCTGTATTTTATACAAATAAACTACTTGCTATGCAGGTGTGTTCACAGACGCGTTGGCTTACAGTAAAAATCTCCAATGTAATACGAAGTATAAGTTCGTCCACCGTACTAAAAACAAAGGAGGTAATTAAATAAATATGTTGATGGATGGGATGATATAATGAAAGTATACAATAAACTAGTACGAGATAAAATACCTGAAATAATTAAGGCAGATGGGAAGGAATGCAAAACGCGCATTTTATCAAAAGATGAGTATATAGCTGCACTTGAAACCAAGTTAAATGAAGAGGTTGCTGAGTATCAAGAAGATAAAAATCTTGAAGAAATGGCTGATGTTCTGGAAGTGCTTCAGGCAATTTGTTTGGCGAGAGGATATAGTTTGGATGAGCTTGAGGCAATGAGAATTAAAAAGGCTAAGGAACGTGGTGGATTTAAAGATAAAATATTTTTGGAATATGTGGCGGAGAAAAGGTAGATAGCAGAATGCATTGAATTTATCACAAGGATAAAAAATAATATAATCAAATTTAAGAAAATAATTGATAGAATATGCTATTAAAGATATTTTGGGTAGGGTATTTTGGAAAAACATCAAGACTAAGAAAGGCACAACAATGACAACCAATCATCTGATTTTAGATTTTTCGCATGTATATTGCGATGAAAACATACCAAAAAATACCGGCATTCACTGGCTGGACTGCTCTGAAATTGAAGAGTGTGATTTGTATTGTTCCAGACAGGCAGAAGAGAAAATCAGAGAAAAAATCAAGCCATATGGAATTCATGGAATCCATTTTCTGGATTCCGGAAATTATCATTATGTGACAGAAATTATGACAAGCCAGATTCAAAAGGAATTCCAGCTTGTTGTATTTGACCATCATACGGACATGCAAAAGCCGATGATTGAGCACATGACAAGCTGCGGAGACTGGGCAGAAAAGGTGTTAGAGACGAATCCATGGTTGCAGCAACTGGTATTAATCGGACCGCAGGCGAAGGATATAGAGCAGCTTTATCGGGAAAAAGATGGCTTGATGAATCGTAAAGAAATATCAGAAAAACTCCTTACTTTTTCCGCAGAAGAAATTCATACCAGAGAAGACAAAAATAAGATTTCCAAAATAAAAAAGAATCTGCCGGTTTATATATCCATAGACAAAGACATCTTGGATAAACAATATACAAAGACTAACTGGAGCCAGGGGAACATGTCACTTCCGATGTTGGAGCGATTGCTCTCACATTTTCTGGAAAACGGAAATATACTTGGCATTGATATCTGCGGAGAATGTCAGCAGGGAATTCCACTGCCGGAATATCTGCAGGCTGAAGAACTGAATGAAGAAACGAATCAGAAATTATTTGAGTTCCTGTCCCATTATATTTTATAACATTCTAAAGTAGAAAATAGGATAAAACCCCACAAGAGGTGTCGGTTGCGGCACCTCTTTTTTTCGTGCTAAACTTTAACTTAAGAGAGAAATTATTTGAATTATATTGAAAGACAAAAAATTGGGAGAGGATGATGGCTGAATGGAAATAAAAAGTATTTTAATCAAAGATACAACCAGGGGAAGAGCGGATTCGTATCGTGCAGGAGGGCCTGAACCAGTGCGGAGGAGCCTGTGATTTTTGCAATGGCTGCGATAATTTAGGTGGCGGTTCCGTGGATGCATTTTATGAGCCATATATCAACGGCGAAAAGGAGTTGCGGGAAATCAATGAGGAATACCGGGGCAATTCCGGCACCGTCAGGTAGGTGGCAATATGAGAGTGCCGGAAATAGAGACCTCTACTGAAGCGGAAAGAAGACAGTATATCAAAAATGCTTTTCCATGTATTGCAGACTGCGAGATGTGCGGACTTTGCACGGTATTTCGTGGAAAAGACCCGGAACTTGCCTATGCAGATTATATCAGTGGAAAGCGAAGCTATTTAGAGGTATCCCAGGAATATCGATAAAAGAAACGTGGAGAAATAAAAGGGTAAAATGACGGGATAAAAGAAAAGGCAAAAAAATAAAGCCAGAATCAGGAGATGAACTTTATATGACACATGAAGAATTTGAACAGGCAGCGCAATACTGGAACCGCAAAGAGCAGACGGCAATGCCAAAGGAGGCTTTGCAGCAGGCAGACGTATTTATTTTAAATTAGCACCGAACAAAATTGTGGCTTGAAAGTCTGCATTTTGCTCAATGAGTAGTTTCAGATATTGGAGATAAATTATGGTTAGGAAAATAGTAAAAGGAACACACATTTTTTCAGAGAAAGCAATACCGGCAACGCCTGCAGATAAGCAGGTAATAACAGACCTTTTGGATACCCTTCGGGCGAACCGGGAAACCTGCGTTGGAATGGCAGCAAATATGATTGGCATAAACAAAGCGATTATTGTAGTGGCAGCAGGCCCATTTCAATTTGCAATGGTGAATCCGGTGATTACGAAGAAGTCAGGCGGCTACAGTACAGAGGAAAGCTGTCTTTCGCTGGATGGAGCCAAAGCCTGCACAAGATACCAGGAGATAGAGGTGGATTATCTGAATGGTGATTTTAAACCACAACATGGAAAATATTTCGGCTTTACCGCGCAGGTTATCCAGCATGAGATCGACCACTGCAATGGAGTGGTAATATAATGAGCAGCGAATATTAATTATGAGTAAATTTTGCTCATGATATATATTGGAAAAATAAAAGAAACCTGCATAAAAACAGATTCCTTAAACGAGGGGAAATCCCTGTTGAAGAATGGAAGTCCAGTTACTTTTCTGATAGAGAAAACGGACGATGATTACAGTCTGTTTTTCTTTATCAATCGTATAAAAGGCAAGGTAATTATTAATTTTCACAAAACGAATGCCCCAGCTTGCCAGTATTGGATCCTCTGCCGGATGAAACTTCTGTGGCAGGTCGGCTAATGAGTCTATCTGCTCGGTCGCAGCATCTAACAGATTATCTACAGCATCAGGATTTTTGAGGGTAAATTCGATGTAATCCGCAGCACGCATAATATCGTGTTCTGCGGTGGAAGTGATATAAAACTGATAGCTCATCGACTGCGGTGGCTCCTGATATCAGTCATAGCTTCGGAAAATAGTCTGGTATTGCCTGTGGCAATATCGTCCATTCCTTCCTTAATCTGACGTAAAGGGAACGCTGCATTTTCTTTTCTGCGATAAATGTTCCTTTTCCTGATTTTTTCTCCAGGTATCCTTGACTGTCCAGTGCGGCAAAGGCTTTTCTTACAGTAACACGGCTGACATGGTATTGTTCGCTTAGTTCATTTTCTGTCGGGAGTAAGTGTTCCATTGGTGATCTTGTCCAGAATCAGTTTTTCAAGCTGTTTATAAAGTGGTGTGGCTATGGCATTATCAAGTTCCATTTAATGAAAATTCCTTTCCGGTAAATAAAAAAACAGATATTGTAATCTGATTTTATAGTTGAATACTTTTGTGTATATATAATAATACATTTGAGACTATTTGTATATGCAGATTTGTTCTTTTGTAGCAAAAAAAAGAAAAAATATTGAAAAATAAAATACAAACTTCTATGCTTTTAGTATAACAATATAATACAAAAATGAGTTGGATGATATTGATAAATGCATCTATGAGCACATTTGCAAGTATCAAAAAGATACATTTTGAAATAGAATATATATTACAATGTATTTTTGTTATGCAGATACAATAAAAAACAATAAGGGAAAATAGTCAATTTAACGAAAAAAATAGATAGTATTGACAAAGAAGTTGTGCAGATATACTATTGTATTAGATACAAAGTGATACATATCAAATGCGAGATATGAAATTACTATTGTATGTACTACCAATAAAGACATGCGCATGATCTTAGAATTATTATGGAGAATACAGGAGGAAAAAATGAAATTTGCACCAATGAATTATCATTATTTGAGATATTCGCTGAAGAAATTCCTGGACAAGGTAGAACAGTCAGTATTTAACAGTATTGATCTGTATTGTAGTGCACCACAGTTTAATATATTTGATTATTCTCTTTTTTCATTACTTGAATTGGAAAAGGAGATTAGGAGAAGAGACCTAAGTGTTATGGCAATGACACCGGAGAATTGTACATACCCGGTTAACTTCTGCACACAGGATAGAGGAACACGTGAGTCCAGTATTCGTTATTATCAGCGAGCTATTGATACGGCAGAATTTCTTGGCTGCCATAAAGTTCAGATCAGTACCGGATTTGGATATTTCGATCAGTCACCGGAAGATGCATGGAAGTATTGCAGGGATTCTCTGCAGCAGTTGGGTGCTTATTGTGAGAAAAAGAATGTGGAGCTGATGCTGGAGGAGTTGAAGGTAACAACAACAAATGTGCTGATAAAAAGTTCAGATCTGAAACGAATGATAGAAGAGATAGGCTCATCTCACATACATGGTATGGTAGATCTGGATCAGATGACCTACGCCGAAGAAAGCATAGATGACTATATGGATAATTTAGGTGCTCAGCTTGTTCATGTGCATTTTAACGATCGGGGACATACAGTTCCCGGAGACGGAGATTTTCCAATGAAAAAGTATTATAAAGATCTGAAGCGCAGAGGATATGAGGGGACAATTTCGTTTGAAATATGTGACCGTCGTTATTACTGTGATCCGGATAAGGTAATTGATGACATTACAGAATGGCTTAGGAATAACACAACAGAATTAAGTTAATAAGGTGGATATCTATCCATTTTATATAGAAAATGAAAAAGAATCTGCCGGTTTATATATCCATAGATAAAGACATCTTGGATAAACAATATACGGAGACAAACTGGAGCCAGGGGAACATGTCACTTCCGATGCTGGAGCGATTGCTCTCACATTTTCTGGAAAACGGAAATATACTTGGCATTGATATCTGCGGAGAATGTCAGCAGGGAATTCCACTGCCGGAATATCTGCAGGCTGAAGAACTGAATGAAGAAACGAATCAGAAATTATTTGAGTTCCTGTCCCATTATATTTTATAACATTCTAAAGTAGAAAATAGGATAAAACCCCACAAGAGGTGTCGGTTGCGGCACCTCTTTTTTCGTGCTAAACTTTAACTTAAGAGAGAAATTATTTGAATTATATTGAAAGACAAAAAATTGGGAGAGGATGATGGCTGAATGGAAATAAAAAGTATTTTAATCAAAGATACAACCAGGGAAGAGCGGATTCGTATCGTGCAGGAGGGCCTGAACCAGTGCGGAGGAGCCTGTGATTTTTGCAATGGCTGCGATAATTTAGGTGGCGGTTCCGTGGATGCATTTTATGAGCCATATATCAACGGCGAAAAGGAGTTGCGGGAAATCAATGAGGAATACCGGGGCAATTCCGGCACCGTCAGGTAGGTGGCAATATGAGAGCGCCGGAAATAGAGACCTCTACTGAAGCGGAAAGAAGACAGTATATCAAAAATGCTTTTCCATGTATTGCAGACTGCGAGATGTGCGGACTTTGCACGGTATTTCGTGGAAAAGACCCGGAACTTGCCTATGCAGATTATATCAGTGGAAAGCGAAGCTATTTAGAGGTATCCCAGGAATATCGATAAAAGAAACGTGGAGAAATAAAAGGGTAAAATGACGGGATAAAAGAAAAGGCAAAAAATAAAGCCAGAATCAGGAGATGAACTTTATATGACACATGAAGAATTTGAACAGGCAGCGCAATACTGGAACCGCAAAGAGCAGACGGCAATGCCAAAGGAGGCTTTGCAGCAGGCCCATTTCAATTTGCAATGGTGAATCCGGTGATTACGAAGAAGTCAGGCGGCTACAGTACAGAGGAAAGCTGTCTTTCGTTGGATGGAGCCAAAGCCTGCACAAGATACCAGGAGATAGAGGTGGATTATCTGAATGGTGATTTTAAACCACAACATGGAAAATATTCCGGCTTTGTCGCGCAGATTATCCAGCACGAGATCGACCACTGCAATGGAGTGGTAATATAATGAGCAGCGAATGTTAATTATGAGTAAATTTTGCTCATGATATATATTGGAAAAATAAAAGGAACCTGCATAAAAACAGATTCCTTAAACGAGGGGAAATCCCTGTCGAAGAATGGAAGTCCAGTTACTTTTCTGACAGAGAAAACGGACGATGATTACAGTCTGTTTTTCTTCATCAATCGTATAAAAGGCAAGGTAATTATTAATTTTCACAAAACGAATGCCCCAGCTTGCCAGTATTGGATCGTCTGCCGGGTGAAACTTCTGTGGCAGGTCGGCTAATGAGTCTATCCGCTCGGTCGCAGCATCTAACAGATTATCTGCAGCATCAGGATTTTTGAGGGTAAATTCGATGTAATCCGCAGCGCGCATAATATCGTGTTCTGCGGTGGAAGTGATATAAACCTGATAGCTCATCGACTGCGGTGGCTCCTGATATCAGCCATAGCTTCGGAAAATAGTCTGGTATTGCCTGTGGCAATATCGTCCATTCCTTCCTTAATCTGACTGTAAAGTTCAAAGCGACTGGTCAGTTCTTCGTAGGCTTCAATGCTCATAACAGCAAGATCGCCTTTTCCATTCTTCGTAATGAAAACTGGTTCAGGATAATTATGACAAAATGTAGAAATTTCATTGTAATTATTCCTTAAATCAGCACTTGATTTAATTGTTGGCATAAAAACACCTCCCTGTTTGATAACAAAATTATACAAAAATTTTGCTATATGGTCAATGGACATCTCCATAATAGTAGCTAAATAAATATAAAAACTACCGGTAGCAGGTTACAGATATTTAACATATTCCTTTGGAGTAAGCGCGCATAGATGAAGAGAAATATGAAAAGCAGAATCATAAATCAAATCATAAATCAAAAAGGAAAGTATCTTTTCTAAAAACAAGGAATGTTATACAATATATCTGTTAAGATAAAAATATACGGAGGATGTCCAATGTATACAACATACAAAGAGTACTTAAAACAGGAGACGTCACTGCCCTTTGAAGAAGCCATGCAGATCTGGAACCAGATTGCAGAGAGGGGGGAAGCGGATGCAGCCTGCAGGGAACTCATAGACCGTTTTTTGAAATGTGCAGTAGACTATGTGCGAATCAGAAACGGCTGGAACCAGAAATCGCTGGCAGAGAAAGGGCAGGCAGATGCGGAGCGCACCCGCTGTCATAATCTTGTGATCAGTGCGAAAAACAAACTGTCCGTTTATATGTATGAGCATAAGCTGGGCAATGACTGGGATGATTGGTTAGGGGAAGCGCGAAAACGAATCGGAGACTTCGCATGTTATGTGGTACTGCTTCAGGGACTGGAAGCAAGATAAAGAAGTAAAGCAAAAGAAGAAACTGTGAAGAAGGGAAACGCCCATGGATGTATTTATAAGTTACAGAAGAGATACCGGGTCGAATCTTGCTGCGTTAATTGAAACCAGACTGAATAAGCTTGGAGTAGATTGCTTTTTTGATGCAAGTAATATCCACAATGAAGATTTTATTGAGAAGATAGAGAGAAATATTGATAATGCACCGAACTTTATTATGATTCTTACACCGGGCTACTTTGTGGAGCGCAAGGGTGAAGAAGATTATGTCAGGAAAGAAATTCTTTATGCATTGGAAAAAGGCAAAAATATTCTGGCAATTGCGGGAGAGAATTATAATCATGATGAAGTCGACTGGGATCACGAGGCGGAGAAGATAAAGCAGTTTAAAACATTTAATTTCTATACGTTTCGTAATGCCGAGGAGAAAGTAATGGAAGCATTTTTTGCAACATTACTGGATAATATGAAAAATCAGAATGGTGGAAAATTTTCCTTAAAGAAGCAGGTGGTAAATAATTCATGGTATTCCACCCATGAAATGGTAGATGAAGATTTTCTCTGGATTAAATCAGATCATACGGTCTGCCGGAGCCTGGACTGGAAAATTTTAGAACAGGCAATTACAAAGGAGCATTTATTTGATGAGAGGGAAAATTTGAATCTGCTGGTGTATAAGGCATATGACATTTCAACCTATCAGTCAAAGTACAGACTGCGTCCGAGAAAAAACGGCGAGAAGCTGTTGCCAGTTAAAATCAGAGATGTGTATGGTGTAACCTATCGCGGACTTTTGCAGGAGGCAAATGAAACCTTTGGAGAAGGACATTTTATCGCAGATGAGTTTGAAGGGGAAGAATACATTGAACAGATAGAAGAACTCATGAGGAAAAATAACTTAAATGGTTTCGACATGATTGATTTGACCCTGATTTTAAAAGACTTGACGGAACCGGAAAAGACTTTAAGAAGATTGTCCCATTTGCTGAATCCGGAAGGCGGTATTATATATATCCGGGAACTGGATGATGATTATGTGGATGCATATCCGGATGAAAAAGGCATGATAAAGAAGCTGAAGGAATTTTTAATCTTAGATGATGGCGCAGGCAACCGGCATACCGGTAAAAAGATATATACATTTTTAAAGAGAGCCGGTGCAGATAAAGTATATATTTCCGATGAAATCATATCCACGGCAAATCATAAAGCAGGATATCAGCATGCTATGTGCGATAACTATTTTTCCTATCTGATACCGGAACTTCGGGCTTTGGCAGAGGATACGGAGGAGAACCGGCGGAATTCCAACTATCAGAAATATGTGGATGCATATAACTGGCTGTTAGAATATTATGATGATGTGGAAAGCCTCTTCTGCTCACCGGAATTTTATTTCCGGGCAGGCTATGTGGCAGGCTATGGTGTATTTGTTAAAGACGAAGAACTCTATTAGAAAGAAAATCCGTCGTTATAGAGCCAGCAGATTTTAATATCAGATTTGGCAGCATGAAGTGCTTCATGTAACTGGATGGAAGCATGATTATCTTCAATGACCTGTGAGAAAAGCGGCGAATCTGCAAAGACAGAAAGTGCAGCTTTTATAATAGAAGAGCCATATCCTTTCTTGCGGTAATCTGGATTTACATATAAAGCACCGATACTTCCGTCAATGTGGTGTGCAATATAACCAATGAGAACAGAGTTTACATAATACCCCATCAGACGGTTGCGGGAAAAGAGCTGTCGGATATAAGTTTCACTTTCATATGTTTCAATGACATAAGAAAGATCGGAAGGATGAAGCAGTTCTAAATGAGCATCTTTTTCTGCCATATCCGGAAAAGTATATTGAAGACATTTGTATTTATGTTCAAAAGGAATTCCATTTTGACAGGATAGCAGTTGAAAAAGAGCTTCATTGGTTGTTTCAAGTAACCGTGGAGATAACTGATAAAGCTTTTGCAAAAGAGACTCGCAGATGTTGGTAGTTTCTACGGCATAAACATGACTTACATCAGAATGCAGAATCAGGGTATCCTTCGTATTTAAAACCGTTTCATAGGAACCGGAAAGAATTGCACGGATATGAGCATAATCTGGTGAGCAAAGCGAAAGCTGGTCTAATAACATAAGTACCTCCCAAAGGTTTGAATTTACATATATTATAATCGAAGAACAGGAACTGTCAATAAAGGCAGATTTCATAAATTTACAAGGAGATTAACACATGATAGCGAAAATAGAAAAAATAATCAAATGGTTTTTCTGGGTGCCATTTGTACTGGCATTTATCGGTTATTTCTGGGCAGACGGTGGAGCCGGATGTGTAAATTTATCGGTAGTGGAAGCGCTGTATGCATCTGCGGCACTTTATTTTGTAAATCCAGTGGCAGACAATGCCAATACATGGATTCTTACCGCAGAAGTGCTGGCAATTATTGTGACAACCAGTGTTATCATCAGTGTGGTGAGTGCATTGTTCGGAAATCTTGCACACTGGTGGGCAAGAAGATGGAAAGATTCTACTACCGTTTATTCGGATACGTCGTGGGGCGAGCAGTTGGCTGCCACATTGAAGCATGGGTATTTAAAAAGTGATTCGGATTTAGAGGATGCGGAGAAAACCCATGACCATATTATCATGTTTTCCGATGACCAGAAGAATCTTAATTTCTATGAGCATAATAAAGAGAAAATGAAAGATGGCAGAGTATTTCTTGCGTTAAATCAGATTGATTCCTTTCTATTGAATTCATCTTCCGATAAAAATGTGCATTTCTTTCAGGTTTATGATTTGATTGCCCGAAAATACTGGAAAGAGAATCATCTTTATGAGGAAATTTTCCATCATAAAGACGGAATCGGAACAGGAGAAAAGCAGACTTATAAAATTGCAATTATCGGCTATGGCAATATGGGAAGATCCATTTTCAAATATGGTTTTTTAAATAACATCTATGACTTGAACCAGAAAATAGAATATCATGTCTGGGGAGCAGATGTTGTAGAGAGAGAATTTTTAGAGACACTGTTATTTGAAAATAAAGATACCGTGGTGGTACATAAGGAAGACTATAAAGAGAACATGCATTTATTTGCGGAAATGAACCGTATCATTATTGCAGACGGACTGAAAGAGGAAATGACGCTGTCAGTATTACAGAATCTGCTCCATGAAAATGCACAGCTTTCCATCCACTGCTACAATGCAGGAGAAGATTTTACCGGTTTCTTCCAGGCACCGAATCTTTATACCTTTGGTGATGCGACGGAGATTTTAACGGAAGATAATATTAAGAATGAAAGACTGTACCGTCAGGCAAAACTAGTAAACTATGACTACTGCCTACGATATGCCAATGCATTTTTACCATCAGATTACGAAGCAAAAATCGAAGAGGAATGGAATAAATTGGACGGCTTTAAAAAGGGTTCCAATGTAGCAAGAGCAGATTTCTACTGGATTGAACGGAAGCGGTTAGACGAAGGTGCAGAGGAGGAAACCATCTGGCGGATGGAGCATATCAGATGGTGCCGCTATCATTATTATAATCGCTGGAGTTATGCGAAAGAGCGGGACAATGCCAACCGGAAACATCATCTGCTGGTGCCGTTTGATGAACTGCCGCAGAGTGAGAAAGAAAAAGATGGTATTTATGATGATACTTTAAGAAAAGAAATCGAGGAACTTATCACATGGCAAAAGTGATTATGATACAGGGAACAATGTCGAATGCCGGAAAAAGCCTGATTACAGCAGGCTTATGCCGTATTTTTCATCAGGATGGATACCGCGTGGCACCTTTTAAGTCGCAGAATATGGCATTGAATTCCTATATTACAACAGAAGGGCTTGAAATGGGACGGGCACAGGTTATGCAGGCAGAGGCAGCAGGAATCGAGCCGCAGGTCTGCATGAACCCGATTCTTTTAAAGCCAACCAATGACATTGGCTCCCAGGTGATTGTCAACGGTACGGTCATTGGCAATATGCCGGCGCGGGAATATTTTAACTATAAGAAAAAACTTGTCCCGGATATATTAAAGGCATTTCACAAACTGGAAGAGCAGGCGGATATTATTGTAATAGAAGGAGCCGGAAGTCCGGCAGAAATTAATCTCAAGGAAAATGACATTGTAAATATGGGCATGGCGGAGATGGTAAATGCACCGGTTCTTCTGGCAGGAGATATTGACCGGGGCGGTGTGTTTGCACAGCTTTTAGGAACACTGATGCTTTTAGAAGAGCAGGAAAAATCCCGTGTAAAAGGTTTAATCATCAACAAATTCCGCGGAGACGTATCCATATTGGAACCGGGCATTCAGATGTTAGAGGAAAAAGGCGGCATTCCGGTCTGCGGAGTGGTGCCTTATATGAAGGTACAGCTTGAGGATGAAGACAGCCTGACCGGAAAATTCAAGCATCGGAAAGAGGCATTGATAGACCTGGCAGTTATCCGTTATCCGAGAATATCTAATTTTACGGATTTTGATGTTTTCGAGCATATGGAGGGAGTATCGGTGCGCTATGTGACTTCGGTGCAGGAAATCCATCATCCGGATGCCATTATTCTGCCGGGCAGTAAGAATACAATGGGTGACCTGAAATGGATGCGCGAAAATGGCATGGAAGCTATGATAAAGAAACTCTCCGCAGACACTCCGGTCATTGGAATCTGCGGCGGTTACCAGATGTTAGGAGAAAGCCTCGAAGACCCTTATTCGGTAGAGGAAGGTGGCAGCTTACGTGGTATGGAACTATTGCCGCTTAAGACGGTGATGAGCCGGGAAAAGGTACGCCGTCAGGTAACGGGAACCATAGACCCTCTCACCGGTATGTTAGCTTCCCTTTCCGGCAAAGAATACAAAGGCTACGAGATTCATATGGGACATACCAATGGAACGCAGGAGTCAGAGCAGATACAGGCGCAGCCTCAAGCGCATGTGCATGCACAGGAGAAATCCAGTACACAGGATGCAGTCGTTGTGCAGAAGGAAAATGTCTACGGAACGTATGTCCATGGTATTTTTGATGAAGGAGATATCGCATCCACTTTTATCCGGGCATTAGCGGAGAAAAAGGGAGTGCATTATGAAGATAATCAGGGCATGAATTATCAGCAGTATAAGGAGAGCCAGTACGATTTGCTGGCGGATACACTGCGGAAATATCTTGATATGGAAGCGGTTTATGGAATGCTGCAGGAGGCAGAATATGACAAAAGCAGAATTGGATAATAGAAAGATTTTGCCTTTGGAGGATAGTTGGTATCGCAGGGTAAAAGAGAAGCTGGATGGAATAGCCAAACCATTGGATGGGCTTGGAAAGTTTGAACATCTGATTGCACAGATTGGAGCCATAGAGAAGACGACCAAAATATCCATTCAGAAAAAAGCAGTTCTTGTTATGTGTGCAGACAATGGCGTGGTGGAAGAGCAGGTCAGCCAGAGTGGAAAAGAAGTAACGCTTGCAGTGGCAAAAGCCATGGGAGTAAATAATTCTTCTGTAGGAAAGATGGCAGCAGTGGCAGGCGTGGATGTAATTCCGGTGGACATTGGAATTGATACAGACGAAGTGATTCCCGGAGTATTGCCACGAAAAGTTGCAAAGGGAACGAAAAACTTTGCAAAGGAACCTGCAATGACAGAAGAAGAGGTCTTAAAGGCAATAGAAACCGGAATACAACTGGTGCAGCAATGCCACAGAGAAGGGTATGAGATACTTGCCACAGGAGAGATGGGAATCGGAAATACAACCACAAGTACAGCCGTTGCAGCAGCACTTTTAGACTTAGAGGTAGAGCAGGTGACCGGCAAGGGCGCCGGATTAACGGATGAAGCATTAAAAAGAAAATGCAGGGTAATTGAAGAAGCAATAGAAAAATATTCCCTTCGTGATGCGGATGCATTTACCATATTAAAGACGGTAGGAGGACTGGACATAGCCGGATTGACAGGTGTATTTATCGGAGCAGCAATCGAGCAGATACCGGTTGTCATCGATGGCGTCATCAGTGCCGTTGCGGCACTTTTGGCAGAGACTCTTTGCAAGGGTGCCGTAAATTATATGATACCATCCCATAAGAGCCGGGAACTGGCAGAGACAGCGATTATGAAAAAGCTGCATTTAGATCCGGTACTGGATGCGGATATGGCACTGGGTGAGGGAACCGGTGCAGTGATGATGATGTCCCTGCTGGATGTGGCACTGGGCGTGTATTTGCAGGGAGCATCTTTTGCAAATTTTGAGATAGAACAGTACAAGAGGTATGAAGAATGATTACATTGGTAATCGGCGGAAGCGGCAGCGGAAAATCCGCATATGCAGAACAAATGGCAGTGAAAGCCGCAGGCAACGGCAGCCTTTATTATGTAGCCACCATGCAGGTGTGTGATGAAGAAGGAAAGAAAAAAGTAGAGCGTCATCAAAAAATGCGGGCAGGAAAAGGCTTTCTTACGATAGAGCAGCCGAGAAGACTTAAAGAGGCAGCAAAGAAAGTGGCAACCGAAAAAGTGTCAGCAGGAAAAGTTGCAGCAGAAAGAGTGCCAGCCGGGAAAATAGTTTTGCTGGAATGTATGTCGAACCTTGTTGCCAACGAAATGTTTTCAGAAGAAAATCTGTCTGCTGTGATGGATGAAGCGAAAATAAAGCAGCTTTCCCATGAAATTATAAGTGGAGTAACAGCATTGCAGGATTCCTGTGATATACTGATTATTGTCACGAATCAGATATTTGAAGACGGAATCCGTTATGACGCATCCACAATGGATTATATCCGGTTGTTAGGAGATATAAACCGGCAGATTGCAGAGCGGGCAGAGCAGGTTATTGAAGTAGTAGCAGGGATTCCGATTTTCATAAAAAAGGATGGAATTTAAGAAAGAAGAGGAATACATGAAAATTATAAAAGGATTCGTCATTGCATTTTCCATATATTCAAAAATACCGGTGCCGCAGTTTGACTGGAAGGAAGAAGATATGCAGTATCACCTCTGCTTCTTCCCATTGATTGGTCTTATCATTGGTGCATTGGAAGCCGGCTGGTTATTTTTGGGAAATGCAGCCGGGATAAGCCATCTTTGCAAAACACTGATAGCGGTGGCAATTCCACTGCTTGTTACCGGTGGCTTTCATATGGATGGATTTATGGATACCATGGATGCATTTCATTCCTATCAGGATAAGGAGAAGAAGCTGGCAATTTTAAAGGACCCGCATATTGGAGCATTTTCCGTATTGATGCTGGTTTTATATTATCTTATTTATGGAGCAGCATATGCGGAGCTTACGGAATTGTCTGCAATTCTTGTAGTGGGAATTGGCTTTGCGTTATCACGAAGCTTAAGCGGAATTGGTGTGGTAAGCCTGAAGGCGGCAAAAAAAGACGGTATGCTTGCTTATTTTGCAGATAGCGCCCAGAAAAAGAGTGCTGGCAGTCCTCATCATAGAGGCAGTTGTCTACAGTGGATGTATGATGTATGTAAACCTGTGGGCAGGGCTTGCAGCAGTAGTTGTGGCATTGCTCTGTTATGGTTATTATAGCTGGAAAAGCCGGAAGGAATTTGGCGGAATCAATGGTGATACCGCAGGATATTTTGTGTCATTATGCGAAAATGCCATGGCAGTTGCAGTGGTAGTTGTTTTTCACTTTACAGGAAATTGCTTTCCTGTAAAGTAAAAAACGCTCCGAGAGTATGGGCACTGCGGTGTATAAGGTAGATGCCGCAAGCGACCGCCGCAGGCGCGAGAATGTGCCAAGGCACATTCTTTGTTTTATAGCAGGCTAGAAAGGAAAAATCATGGAATTATTTTTGGGCGGATGTTACCAGGGAAAAAAGGAATATGTGTTAAAGCTTCACCCGGAATGTAAAGGTCAGGTGATAGAGGGCGAAAACCTTCCTGCAGACTGGGATGGAATGATAAAAGAACTGCAGGAATTTGAGAATCCGGTCATCAACCATTTACACCTGTGGATTCGGAAATGTCTTGAGCAGCAGACAGATGTGGAGCTGTTAGCTGATAAACTGCTGGAAACATATCCGGGACTTATTTTCATCTGTGATGAGATTGGAAACGGAATTGTACCGATGGATGCTCTGGAACGGGATTACAGGGAGCGGACCGGAAGACTACAGATACGGATTGCCAAGAAGGCAGAAAGGGTAGAACGCATTGTATGTGGAATCAGCCAGAGATTAAAATAAATTTATTGCTTATCCGTCATGGAAAGACCACGTCAAATCGGGAACACCGGTATTTGGGTGTAACAGAAGAAGCTTTATCCGGGGAAGGCAGAAAGCAGTTGGAGATTCTTGCAGAAAAAGACATTTTAAAAAAAACCATGGCTGCTTTTCATCAGTCCGATGCTGCGCTGTCAGGAGAGTGCTGGTATACTTTTTCCGGGAAAGAAAGCTTATCCGATAGAAGAATGGCGGGAGATGAATTTTGGTGCATATGAGGGAAAGAATTACGAAGATTTGAAAAATGATTCCTATTATCAGAAATGGATTGACAGCAATGGCACACTGCCTTTTCCGGAAGGCGAGAGCCAGCAGGAATATATAAAACGTTGCCAAAGGGGACTTCATGCCGCAACAAAAATCATAGAGGAAAAAATCACCGGAGAAATCGCAGATGCTGCAATGCCGTTATCGAAGAGTCGAATAACAGAACTCCGGGAGCCTGAAAAACTGATAGCAGAAAATCAAATGACAGAAAGTCAGCCCCGGAATATAACTGCGGTTGTACACGGCGGCACAATTATGGCACTGCTTCACATCCTTGCAGGCGGAAATTATTTTGATTATCAGGTGAAAAATGGAGGCGGCTACTGCTGTAAGCTCAGACTTTGCGGGGAAGAATGGAAATTAGATTCCCTTGAGGAGATTACAATATGATTTATCACATGATTGCGTTCGGACTGGGATTTTGCCTGGACCTTCTTTTGGGAGATCCATACTGGCTGCCACATCCCATCCGGGTGATTGGAAATTTTATAGGGATATTGGAAAAAAGAATGAATAAAAAGGAGTGCAGTGAGAAATACCTTGTAAGAGCAGGCATTGGAATGGTTGCGCTTGTTTTGCTGACAGTTCTTATGGTGACCGCACTTCTTCTGATTCTTGCGTACCGGATTCATCCGGTGGCAGGTGTTATCTTGGAAATGATTATGACCTATCAGATTCTTGCTGCAAAATGCCTGAAAGTAGAAAGCATGAAGGTATATAATTGTTTAAAGGAGAATGACCTTATAGCGGCAAGACATGCTGTTTCCATGATTGTAGGCAGAGATACCGGGCGGCTGGATGAAACCGGAGTGGCAAAGGCTGCCATTGAAACGGTGGCGGAAAATACTTCGGATGGAGTCATTGCACCGATGCTATATACCGCACTTGGCGGACCGGTTCTGGGCTTTTTTTATAAGGCAGTCAATACAATGGATTCCATGGTAGGATATAAGAATGAACGTTATCTTCATTTTGGCAGAGCTGCCGCAAAATTCGATGATATCTGCAATTATATCCCATCCCGTATCAGTGCATACCTGATGATTGCAGGGACGCATTTCCTTGGAAAGGAATATGATGGGAAGCATGCATATTACATTTATAAAAGGGACCGGTATCATCATGCCAGCCCGAACTCTGCCCAGACAGAGGCAGTTTGTGCAGGAGCATTGTCCATACAGCTTGCAGGAGATGCCTGGTATTTTGGCAAACTGGTGAAAAAGCCGTTTATCGGAGATGCACTGCGTCCGGTGGAATACGAGGACATCAGAAGAGCAAACCGGCTTTTGTATGCGACTGCATTTTTATGTGAAGGCATTTGCCTTTTGGTGATGGGATTGTTATTCTTTATATGATTGAAAGGATGAAAATTCAGGAAAGGAACAGGAATATGGTACATGGAGGAGACATCTACCGTAATTGCATATCGTTAGATTATTCTGTAAATATCAATCCTCTGGGCATACCGGCATCTGTAGAGGCAGCCCTTAGGGAAGCGGTGTCTTTATGCAGCCGGTATCCGGATATCAGGCAGGAGAAGCTGAAGGCAGCCATTGCTGAGATGGATAAGGTATCGGCAGATGAGATATTGTGCGGAAATGGAGCTTCTGAACTTTTTCCTGCAATTCTTCATGCATTAAAACCAAAGAAAATACTGATTCCGGTTCCTTCTTTTTATGGTTACGAGTGGGCTGCCGGAACGGAAGCGTGTGAAGTAAGTTATTTTCCATTGCGGGAACAGGATAATTTTGTGCTGGGAGAGGACTTTATCGAGGCATTAGATAAAGAAACGGAGCTTATATACCTTGCTAATCCCAATAATCCCACCGGACAGTTAATTCCACCGGAGATTTTAAAAGGGATTTTAAAGCGGTGTCAGGAGCTTGATATAATAGTGGTGGTAGATGAATGCTTTCTGCCGTTTTGTGAAGAAGCAGAGCTTTATGAAGAAATGGAAGCTTGCATGAAATGTGGGAATCTGATTCAGGTGAGAGCATTTACTAAGACCTTTGCCATACCGGGAGTTCGGCTGGGTTATCTTATCTGCCGGAACAGGGAAGTCTGTCAGAAGATTGCAAGGCAGCTTCCGGAATGGAACTTATCGGTATTTGCCCAGATGGCAGGATGCGCTGCAGCAAAAGAAACGGAATTTATCGGGAAAAGCAGAAAACTCATAAAAGAGCAGCGGAGTATTCTGACAAAAGAGCTGACATCCTTAGGCTTCCGGGTGTATTCTTCCCGGGCAGATTATATTTTATTTTACACAGAGTTACCGTTATATGAGTTACTTTTAAAGAAACAGATTTTGATTCGAAATTGTGAAAATTACAGAGGTCTGTCCAAAGGGTATTACCGGATTGCAGTAAGAGGGCAGGCAGAGAATGAGTGGCTGATAAGCGCATTAAGAGAGGTGACAGAGAAATGAATCCCATCGAATTTGTATTGCCGGGAGAGATCGAAAAACGCAGCTTTGAGATTATTTCAGAGGAATTAGAAAAGTGTCATATTGTATTGCCTAAAGAGCAGGAGCCTGTTACCAAGCGTGTGATACATACCAGCGCAGATTTTGATTATGCAGAGACAATGTGTTATTCTGACCATGCAGTAGAAATTGCAAAGGAACTGATTCTTAAGGGGGCGGATATTGTAACGGATACCAACATGGCACTTGCCGGAATCAATAAGAAAATACTGGCATCATTTGGCGGAGAAGCCCATTGCTTTATGGCGGATTTGGATGTAGCACAGCTTGCCAGAGAGCGGCAGGTAACAAGAGCCACCATCAGCATGGAGAAAGCCGCAGCCATTGAAAAACCGGTTATTTTTGCGGTGGGAAATGCACCGACGGCGTTAATCGAGCTTCATAAAATGATAACGGAGGGACGCTACCAGCCGGCATTTATTATCGGAGTTCCGGTAGGCTTCGTAAATGTGGTACCGGCAAAAGAATTGATTATGGAAACAGAAGTACCTTATATCATTAACCGGGGCAGAAAGGGCGGGAGCAATGTTGCCGCAGCTATCTGCAATGCAATTTTGTATCAATTAAGACGATAGTAAAATCAGGGGGAAGAAAGATGCAATATGGGTTTACCTCCGGAAGCTGTGCCGCAGCCGCAGCAAAGGCAGCAGTCTATATGCTGCTGAGTGGAAGAAGAAAAACAGAGATTACCATTGAGACACCAAAGGGAATTCCCTACCATGCAACGGTGGAGCATATCAAAATTCAGGAAACAGAAGTTTCCTGCGCGGTACAAAAGGACGGCGGGGATGACCCGGATGTGACAACGGGGGCATGGATTTATGCAGCGGTGAGCATTTGTGAAGAAAATAACAATCAGATAGAAATAGATGGCGGCATCGGTGTTGGCAGGGTTACGCGGCCGGGATTAGACCAGCCGGTAGGAAATGCCGCAATTAATACGGTACCACGGCAGATGATTGCAAAAGAAGTATCAGAGGTCTGCCATCTGTTTGATTTTCAGGGCGGAATCAAAGTCGTAATTTCAGTGCCGGAAGGAGAAAATCTTGCGGCGCAGACTTTTAATCCGAGACTTGGAATAAAGGGCGGAATCTCGATACTTGGAACCAGCGGGATTGTGGAGCCTATGAGTGATAAGGCATTGCTGGATACCATAGCAGTGGAATTGAAACAGAAGCGGGCAGAAGGTCATTCTATTGTTGCCATATCACCGGGCAACTACGGATTGGAATTTATGAAACGGACCTATGGTTATGATTTGGAGCGCAGTGTAAAATGCAGCAACTTTATCGGACAGACCATCGATATGGTAAAAGAACTTGGATTTTCCAAAATGCTCTTAACCGGTCATATCGGAAAGCTGATAAAGGTATCCGGCGGCATTATGAACACCCATTCCAGAGAGGCAGACTGCCGGATGGAGCTTCTGGCGGCGGCAGCAATCCGGGCGGGCGCAGAAGTGACACTGCTTCGTGAAATATTAGACTGCATTGGTACAGAGGATGCGGTAGATCGGATTAAAAAAGCCGGATTTTTAGAACCTGCCATGGAATATGTCATGGAAAAAATGGAAGACCATCTTAAGCATCGTGCCGGGGGTGGACTGGAAATAGAGTGTATGGTTTATAGTAATGACATCGGACTTTTAGGTGTAACGCCGGGAGCAGTGGCATTATTAAAAGAACTGTTGGAGGAAAAGGAATGATTCATTTTGTTGGAGCAGGGTGCGGAGCACCGGATTTGATTACCGTAAGAGGAATGCATCTTTTGGAGAAAGCGGATGTGATTATCTATGCCGGTTCACTGGTAAATCCCAAGCTTTTAGACTATGCCAAAGCAGACTGTCAGGTATATAACAGTGCAGTGATGACATTGGAAGAAGTCCTTGCAGTTATGGTGGAGGCAGAGCAGGAAGGAAAAGATGTGGTGCGGCTGCATACCGGAGAACCAAGCATATATGGAGCGGTTCAGGAGCAGATGCAGGAGCTGGATGCAAGAAAGCTAGCCTATGATTCTACGCCGGGAGTAAGTGCCTGCTTTGGAGCAGCGGCAGCCATGAATCTGGAGTATACCCTGCCGGATATTTCCCAGTCCCTTATCATTACCAGAATGGAGGGACGGACGGCGGTTCCGGAGAAAGAAAGCATTGAGGCATTTGCTGCCCATCAGTGTTCCATGGCAATCTATTTAAGCACCGGAATGTTGGAGAAGTTATCTGAGCGACTGATAAAGGGTGGCTATTCAAAGGATACCACTGCGGCACTGGCTTATAAGGTAAGCTGGCCGGAGGAAGAAATATATATCTGCACGGTAGAAACATTGGCACAGACAGCGGCAGAACATGGAATTACCAAAACGGCACTGGTTCTCGTTGGAGATGTTATTAACAAGAGCGGATACAGCAAATCCAGACTGTATGCAGAAGATTTCTCCACAGAATTCCGGGCAGCAAAAAAATCATAAGAAGGCGGAAAGAAAATGCAGTCATTGAAATGGAGTGTCATCAGCTTTACCGAAAAGGGAGCAGAGCTTGCCGAAAAGATAAAAAGACTTTCCAAAGAGCAGCAGCTTCCCAGTGAAATTCATACTTATCATGGCAGAAAACAGGTGGAAAATCTGAACGCGTGGACAAAGGAGCAGTTTTCCCTAAGAAATGCAATCATTTTTATCGGAGCATGCGGAATTGCAGTGCGGACAATTGCCCCATTTCTTAAGGACAAGCTGACAGACAGTCCGGTGCTGGTACTGGATGAGGCAGGCAATTATGTCATTCCTCTTTTATCCGGGCATGTAGGAGGCGCCAATGAGATAGCACTTTTACTGGCAGAGTTATTAGGAGCAGTTCCGGTAATTACCACAGCGACCGACATTAATAATGCCTTTGCTATAGATGTATTTGCAAAAAAGCATGACCTATCCATTGATAAAAAAGAAGGCATTAAGAAGGTTTCTGCAAAGGTGCTGGAAAAAAAGAAGCTTTCCATGACAATCGCTCCGGAATATGCCGCAAAAGTGGATGTGGCAATCGGCACACCAGAGGATGGACAGAAGCCGGAGCCATTATTGACCTTAATCCCCAAAGAATATATTCTTGGAATCGGATGCAGAAGGAATAAAGAAGAACAGGAACTTAAGGCATTTGCAGAAAGCTGTTTAAAGGAAGCCGGAGTAGACTGGAAACAGATACGGGCGATAGCTTCGCTTGATAAAAGAAGGATGAGAAGGCAATTCTGAAACTTGCGGCAGAACATGGCATTCCATTTCTTGTCTTTGACGCAGAGACCTTAAGCCGGGTGCCCGGGACATTTGATACATCGGCATTCGTGGCAAGCCAGGTGGGCGTGGATAATGTCTGCGAGCGGGCAGCCATGGCAGCCTGCCGGGATAATGGAAGGCTGGTGCTTCAGAAGAGAGCGGAAAACGGAATGACACTTGCAATAGCAAAAGAAGATTGGAGACTGACTTTATATGAAGAATAAAATATGGATTGTTGGAATGGGACCGGGAAAAGAAGAGATGATGACAGGCAGAGCCATCGAAGTATTAGAACAGGTGGACGTAATCATCGGATATACCGTATACCTTGATTTGTTAGGAGAACGTTTTCAAGACAAGGAATTTCTTTCCACGCCGATGCGGCAGGAAGAAAAACGCTGCAGAATGTGTTTTGAGGAAGCAGAAAAAGGAAAAAGCGTGGCAATGGTATGCAGCGGCGATGCCGGTGTCTATGGAATGGCATCACTGATGTATGAGATTGGAAAAGAATATTCGGCGATTTCACTGGAAGTGATACCGGGAATTACCGCAGCCAACAGCGGTGCGGCGGTTCTTGGAGCACCATTAAATCATGACTACTGTGTTATCAGTCTCAGTGACCTTATGACACCATGGGAGTTAATTGAAAAGAGGCTGATTATGGCAGCACGGGGAGATTTTGCTATTGCACTTTATAATCCGTCCAGCCGGAAGCGGGCAGACTATTTGGAAAGAGCATGTAAGATTCTGCTTCAGGAGATAGAACCGGAGCGCGCATGCGGTTATGTGGAAAATATCGGAAGAGACGGAGAAAGCACAGTTACCTGTACCTTAGAAGAATTACAGAGTAAATCAGTAAATATGTTTACTACCGTTTTTGTCGGAAATTCCAGAACCAGAATTCAGGATGGAAAATTAATCACACCAAGAGGCTATAAGATAGAGCAATGAAAAAGATCATCATTTTTTCAGGAACAACAGAAGGAAGAAAATTATCGGAGCTGATGGCGGCAGCAGGCATAGCCCACACCGTATCGGTGGCAACCGATTATGGAAAGCTGGTTATGAAGGCGCATCCGAAGGTGAAGATTCAGGAAGGACGCCTTTCCAAAGAAGCTATGTCAGAATTTCTAAGGAAAGAATCCTTTGACATTGTAATCGATGCCACTCATCCCTATGCGGTGGAAGTGACCAGAACCATAAAAAGCTGCGTTGCCGGAATGAAAGCGGATGGACTTGAGGCCACTTACTTACGGCTGAAACGGAGCATCCAGGCGTCAGAAGAAACGGGACTTCGTTTCTTTGACAGCAATGAAGCCTGCGCAGAAGCATTAAAGGAAATCAAGGGAAACATTCTTCTTACCACAGGAAGTAAGGAACTTTCCGTATATACCGCATCCGAAGAAGTAAAAAAACGTCTTTACGTCCGGGTACTGCCGGGGATGGAAAGTCTTGAAATCTGCCGGAGAGAAGGAATTCTGCCACAACAGATTCTGGCACTGCAGGGACCTTTTTCCGAAGAATTGAATGATGCACTGATTCATCAGTATGGGATAAAATGTATGGTAACAAAGCAGGGCGGCATTACCGGAGGCTTTTTGGAGAAAAAAGAAGCAGCTTTAAAAAATCGTATCCCGCTTTTGATCATTCGTCGGGAGGCAGCAGAGGAAGACGGACTTTCCTTTGATGCAGTCTGTGAGAAAATCGAAACATTAACAGGAGTAAACCTTTCCTTAAGACCGGCGGAGCTTATGATTACGCTGGCAGGAATCGGACCGGGGGATGCAGATATGATGACCGTCCGGTTAAAGGAAGCATTGGCAGAAGCGGACCTTGTATTAGGTGCGAAACGTCTGATAGAGGCAGTGACACCGAAGCTTGAGAAAGAGGCACTTTATCTGCCGGATAAAATCCTTACATGGCTTAAGGAAAAGAGCAGACAGTATGCGGTGCATGAAAAACTGAAGGTAGTCATCCTTTTTTCCGGGGATATTGGTTTTTATAGTGGCTGGAGCAAGGTAAGAATCTGTCTGCAGGAAGCACTGCAAAAGGGCATACTTCATGGAACCTTGCAAAGCATTCCGGGCATTTCTTCCATTCAGATGATGGCAGCAGCCTGTGGCGTAAGCTGGGAAAATGCCGGAATTTACAGTATACATGGCAAAACAGATACGGGTGGCTGGCAGGCAGAAGTACTGCACAGGCTGCATGAAAATGGGCGGCTGTTTCTTTTGGTATCCGGAGCAGAAGACATCCGGAAATTAGGAGCACTTTTTTCGGATAAAGAGAATTGCAGAATTACAGTGGGGTACCAGTTATCTTATCCGCAGCAGAAGCTGATGGTGCTTACACCGGAAGCGTGCAGGGAGACAGAACAGGAAGGATTGTATGTTGTCATGATAGAGAAGGAAGAACAGAAAGCGAATGAAGAATGTGCGGAGCAGGGAAAGCGCAGGGAACAGGAAACGCAGGAAGAGCCGGCAACTTTGTCACCGGGAATCCCGGATGAAGCCTTTTATTCGCGGAAAAGTTCCAATGACCAAAGGGGAAGTGCGTCAGGTCAGCCTTTGCAGCCTGCGGCTTCAGAAAGATTCGGTGCTTTATGATATTGGAAGCGGAACGGGTTCGATTGCTGTGGAAGCAGCCCATTTATCCAAAGGAATCAAAGTCTATGCCATTGAAAAGAAAGAAGAGGCGGTAGCACTTCTGGCACAGAATAAAGAGAAGTTTCAGGTAGCAAATATGGAGATTATCCGGGGAACGGCACCGGAGGCATGCAATGGATTAGAGGAACCGACACATGTTTTTATCGGGGGAAGCGGTGGACACCTGATGGAAATTTTAGAAGTACTGGCAGCAAAAAGAGAAGAATAAGAGTTGTAATGAATGCTATAAGTCTTGAGACGGTGGCAGAATTCAAACAGGTAAAAGAACGGTTTTCGGTATGCAATTTTGAAATGATTCAGATGCAGGTCAGCCGTTATCATGAGCTTGGTTCTTATTATATGCCAAAGGCAGAAAATCCGGTTATGATATGTTCCTTTGATTTGCAGGGAGGAGAAGCGGATGCAGAAGCGTAAAGGAGTAGTTCTTGCAGCACCGAAAAGCGGCAGTGGAAAGACACTGATTACCTGTGCGTTAATCGAAGCCTTGAAAGAAGCAGGAGTCAATGTCTGCACATTTAAGTGCGGACCGGATTATATAGACCCGATGTTTCACCGGACGATTTTAGGTGTGCCGGGTGGGAATCTGGATACTTATTTTACCGGCGAAGCAAAGACAAAAGAGATATTTATGGAAGAGACACCGGAAGATGCATTTGCAGTGGTAGAGGGTGTCATGGGGCTTTATGACGGACTTGGCGGAATTTTAGAAGAAGGTTCCACCTATCACCTGGCAAAAGCAATTTCTCTGCCGGTGATTCTGGTAATTGATGCACATGGCATGGGAAGAACGATACTTCCACTGATACAGGGACTTTTATCCTATGACAAAGCCGGAATCATAAAGGGCGTGATACTAAACCGGGTCAGTAAAATGTTCTATGCGTCATTAAAAGAGTTAATCGAAACCGAATTATCCATAGAAGTGCTGGGCTGTTTTAGCGAACAGAAGGAGCTTCATCTGGAGAGCCGCCACTTAGGCTTAAAACTTCCGGAAGAAAAGCGTGATTTAAAAGAACAGGTATGCCGCGGGGCAGACAGCTTAAAAGAAACGGTATCGATAGAGAGGATTTTAGCAATTGGGGGAGCCGGAGAAAAGGATGCGGCATCTCCAAAAGTTGATAGTCACGAAAACAAAGTGACATATCAGAGAGCAGATATCTATGAAAATGATATGGTATTCCAGAGAGCAGATATCAAAGAAAATGACACCCATGAAAGTAAACTCCGCCTTGCCATCGCAAGAGATGAGGCATTTTGCTTTTATTATCAGGAGAACCTGAAACTGCTTTCAAAAATGGGCTTTGAGCTGGTGCCGTTTTCTCCCCTGCATGATAAGAAATTGCCGGAGCATATCAGCGGATTACTGTTAGGCGGAGGATATCCGGAACTTTTTGCAAAGGAATTATCCGAAAATGACAGCATGAAGACAGCCATCCGGGAAGCCATCCGGGGCGGACTTCCGTCACTGGCAGAATGTGGGGGTTTTCTTTATCTTCATAAATCACTGAAGGATATGGAAGGCAGACAATATTCCATGGCGGGCGTAATTGATGCAGATGCAGATTACCGGGGAAAGCTGGTGCGTTTTGGCTATGTGGAGCTTACTGAGAAAGAGAGCTGTTTCCTGCCGGAAAAAGAAGGAATCCGGGGACACGAATTCCATTATTTTGACAGTACGGAAAATGGAACGGACTGCGTGGCAAAAAAACCGACGGGAAACAGAAGGTGGGAATGTGTCTGGGAAGGAGAAAACCACTGGTGGGGATTTCCTCATCTTTATTATCCGTCCAACCCTTCTTTTGTGGAGCATTTCTATCAGCAGGCAGGATTGTATCAACAATCAAAATTGAAGCAAAAAGATAATTTGAAGTAAGAGGAAGACAGATGCAGAAAGAAAAAGCACAGGGTGGAATTTTATATGGAATCGGAGTAGGACCGGGGGAGCCGGAGCTTTTGACCCATAAAGCGGTTCAGGTGATAGAATGCTGCGATACCATAGTAGTGCCGTCCGAATCGATAGAAGAGTGTAATGCTTTTCAGATTGTAGAAAAACTGGTGCCGGACATACGGAAGCATCAGCTTGTGGCATGGAATTTTCCCATGACCAGAGATGAGAAAAAGTTAGAAGAAGCCCATGATAAGATATGCGAAAATATAGAAGCATATCTTGCGAAGGGAGAAAAGGTTGCCTTTTTAACGCTGGGGGATCCGGCAATTTATTCCACCTATACTTATCTTTCACAGAAAATCGAAGAGCATGGTGGCCATACGGAAATGGTCAGCGGGGTACCGTCTTTTTGTGCAGTGGCAGCAAGACTTGGTATTTCGCTGGGAGAAAAGGAAGAGCAGATTCATATTATTCCCGGTTCCTATGAGATAGAAGAATCGAGACAATTTTCCGGCACCAGAATCTATATGAAGTCCGGAAGGAAGCTGAAGCAGTTAAAAGAAATGCTGCAAAAGGAAAGCACCATCCGTCCGTTAGAAGTGTATAGTGTTTCCGATTGTGGAAAAGAGGAAGAAAAAGTCTTTTCCGGTGTGGATAACATACCGGAAAACAGCGGATATTTTACCATCGTGATTGTAAAGACCAAAGATGAGCCGGTGCATAACAGCAGCCGCTTTTTCGAGAATCGTGCATGCGCTTATTATCCATGCCATAGGGACATTGAGCAGATTAACTGTATGTTCTGCTACTGCCCGATGTATGAAATGGAGCATTGTCCGGGAACACCGGAGTACAAAGAGACAAATGGCAGAAAACTTAAGATTTGTACCAACTGCACGTATCCCCATCAGGCAGAACATTATGATGCCATTATGAAGGTACTGACCCACCGGCTGAAAGGCTAGAGAACTTTTTAAGGGTGAAGTTTGTTGAGGCTGGGTGAACTATGGCTTGTGAAAAAATAGAAAGTGTGTTAGTATAGTAGCGATTTCATAGAAAGATAACCGGTGCCTGCAATGAAATTCATTCATATGCAGGGTAAAAGGGAAACAGGTGTAAATCCTGTACGAACTCGTCACTGTAAGAAGGGAGTAACGTAGTCAGGCTTTTAAAAGCGCCACTGATGCACAGACATTGGGAAGGTGATTACGGAGCGTTAATCTTTGAGTCAGGAAACCTGCCGTTTATCTGGTACGGGAAGAGATTCCGGGTCACGAGTAATTGGCTGTACTGTTTGATAACAAGGGAAATCCGTAAAGCGTATTTCCTGTAGTTAGTATGTCATTTACTTCGTTCATAGCAATATGGAACGGAGTTTTTTCATGTGTAAATGAAACCAGAACATGAGAAAAGGAGAAAAAAATGAAAAAGAAAGCATTGACTGTAGTTCTTACACTTACTATGGCAGCAACCATGTTTGCGGGATGTGGTGATAAGAAAACAACAGGGACAACTGAAACAACAGAAGCTGTTTCGACAGAAGATGAAAAGGATGATCAGGCAAAAGCAGATGAGGTAGCAGCATTGATTGATGCAATTTATGTGCAGGAAAGAACTGATGAGACAGATGCACAGTGTGCAGCTGCAAAAGAAGCATGGGATGCACTGACAGATGCTCAGAAGGAACTGGTATCCGGAGAAAATGCAGACCCGGATTACTTTGGAAGAGATACCGGAGATGCATCAAAGGATGATCCTTTAAATCAGGATGATATTGGAGAGAATGAGCTTTTGGTAGTAAGCTTTGGTACATCCTTTAATGACAGCCGCGCAACGGATATCGGCGGCATTGAAAAAGCATTACAGGAAGCAAATCCTGACTGGTCTGTAAGAAGAGCATTTACAGCACAGATTATTATTAACCATATACAGGCCCGTGATGATGAAAAAATCGATAACATGGATCAGGCATTAGAGCGTGCGGTAGACAATGGCGTTAAGAATCTTGTGGTACAGCCGACCCACTTAATGCATGGTGCAGAATATGATGAACTGGTAGAAGCAATTGAGAAGTATCAGGATAAATTTGAAACAGTCCGTATCGCAGAACCTCTGTTAGGTGAAGTTGGAAGTGATGCAACTGTAATCAACGAAGACAAGGCTGCCGTTGCAGAAGCAATTACAGCAGAAGCAGTTAAACTTGCTGGATATGACAGCATGGATGCTGCAGCAGAAGACGGAACAGCATTTGTATTTATGGGACATGGCACTTCCCATACAGCAAATGTAACTTATGACCAGATGCAGACCCAGTTAGAAAAACTGAATTATAAGAATGCATTCGTTGGAACCGTAGAAGGTGAACCGGAAGATACCGCATGTGAAGCTGTTATTGAAAAGGTAAAAGAAGCAGGATACAAAAAAGTAATTCTTCGTCCGTTAATGGTTGTTGCCGGAGACCATGCAAACAACGATATGGCTGGAGATGATGAAGACTCCTGGAAGAGCCAGTTTGAAGCATCCAAAGCATTTGACAGTGTAGATACACAGATTGAAGGTCTTGGAAGAATCAAAGCAGTCCAGGATATTTATGTAGCACATACAAAGGCTGCTTTAGAGGCAGAACCACTTGCAACAGCAGGTGGTTCCAATTCCTCTGCAGCCTTAGAGGATGGAACTTATACCGTAGACTTCAACACAGACAGCACAATGTTTCACGTAAATGAAGCAAAAGAAGGCAAGGCAGAACTTACGGTAAAGGATGGAAAAATGACAGCACATATCACACTTCCATCTAAGAACATTGTAAATTTATTTGTTGGAACAGCAGCAGATGCACAGAAAGATGGTGCGAAGCTTCTTGATCCTACTACAGATACGGTAGAATACAGTGATGGAACCAGCGAAGAAGTATACGGCTTTGATGTTCCGGTTCCTGCAGTGGATGAAGACTTTGACCTTGCATTAATTGGAACAAAGGGAAAATGGTACGACCACAAAGTATCTGTTTCTAATCCTGAAAAAAAAAATTAGCTGATGGCTCTTATGAGGCAGAAGTAACTTTAGGGGGCGGAACCGGAAGAGCAACGGTGGATTCACCGGCGAAGGTTGTGATAAAAGATGGAAAAATTACTGCAACCGTTGTGTGGAGCAGTCCAAACTATGATTACATGTTAGTAGATGGAACAAAGTATCTGAATGAGAACAAGGGCGGAAATTCTACCTTTACGATTCCGGTATCCGGCTTTGACTGTGACATTGCAGTAGTGGGTGATACTGTTGCAATGAGCACACCTCATGAAATTGAATATACATTGAATTTTAAACTGGTAAAATAAAATGCAGAAAAAACGAATTATGATAGTGAGCGTTATCTGTATACTTCTTCTGACTCTTTGTGCCTGTGGTACAAAGAAGCAGGAGAAAAAAGCAGATACCGTAGATTTTAGTTCTCTCAGCAAGACTGGGAGTATGGAATTAAATTATGCAACACAGTATAGTGTCGATGAATATGACGGGTACAAAATGATTACGATCGTGGATGACGGTCGTTTTTTGCTTATTCCGGAGGGCATGGTGGTGCCGCAGAATATCCCGGAGGATGTTACGGTTTTACAGCAGCCGCTGGATAAAACATATCTGGTATCCACTTCTGTCATGGATTTGGTAAGACAGATTGATGCCATGTCAGATATCCGGCTCTCCGGAACGAAGGAAGATGGCTGGTATGTAGAAGAAGCCAGGGAAGCCATGGAGGAAGGAGACATTTTATATGCAGGAAAATACAGTGCTCCGGACTATGAACTGATTCTGGATGAAGGCTGTAATCTGGCAATTGAAAATACAATGATTTATCATAACCCGGAAGTAAAAGAAAAGTTGGAAGAACTTGGAATCCCTGTACTTGTGGAGCGTTCCAGCTATGAATCACACCCATTGGGCAGACTGGAATGGATCCGTTTATATGGAGTATTATTTGATAAAGAGGAAGAAGCAGATTCTTTCTATGAAGCAGAATTAGAAAAATTAGAGCCGATTATGAAGAAAGAAAGCTGCAATGTAACAGTAGCATTTTTCAGTGTGACAGCAAACGGAACAATCAGTGTGCGGAAATCAAATGATTATGTAGCGCAGATGATTGCTCTTTCCGGTGGAACCTATGTGCCGGAACAACTGGCGGGCGAAGAAGAAAATGCACTTTCCACAATGAACATACAGATGGAGGATTTCTATGCAGATGCAAAGAATGCCGATATCTTAATATATAACAGTACAATTGAAGGCGAAATCAGTACGCTGGAGGAATTGAAGCAGAAGAATGCACTGTTTGCAGATTTTCAGGCAGTACAGGATGGAAATGTCTATTGTACCACAAATAATTTCTTCCAGAAATCCACGGCAATCGGAGATTTTATGGAAGATCTGAATAAAATAATTCGGAATACAGATACAGAAGAAGCAGGATATTTAAAGAAACTGAGGTAAAAGAAAATGAAGCGGTATGCAGTCTCTTTTATAACAATTATTATATTGCTGGTGGGATTAATTTTCTGGAATATTGGTTCTGGAAGTATTTCGATTTCCTGGGATGAACTTTGGAATATTTTACTGAAACAGACAGAAGAAGGTACCGCTTATCATATTATCTGGGATATCAGACTGCCACGGATTCTGGCTGCTGTCATGCTGGGGGGAGCATTGTCCATTTCCGGATTTTTACTGCAGACTTTTTTTGGAAATCCAATTGCAGGTCCGTATGTGCTGGGAATTTCTTCCGGTGCAAAACTTATGGTAGCACTGGCAATGATTTATCTTCTGGGAAGGGGAATTACAATCAGTTCTTTTGGAATGGTAGCAGCAGCCTTTGCCGGCTCACTTCTGGCAATGGGATTTGTACTTTTAATTTCCATGAAGGTACATAGAATGTCTCTTCTGATTGTATGCGGAATTCTAATCGGATATATCTGCTCGGCAATTACAGACATCTGTGTTACTTTTGCAGATGATTCGAATATCGTAAATTTGCACAACTGGTCCCAGGGCAGCTTCTCCGGAATGAACTGGTCGAATATCCTGATGATATTTATCCTGACCTTGCTGTCCTTTCTTGCGGCAATGTTTCTTGCAAAGCCGATTGGTGCGTATCAGATGGGAGAGACTTATGCCAGAAATATGGGTGTTAATATAACTGTGCTCCGGGTAAGCCTGATTCTGTTATCCAGCTTATTGTCGGCTTGTGTAACAGCGTTTGCAGGGCCGATTTCCTTTGTAGGAATTGCGGTGCCACATCTGATAAAATCTGCCACAGGAACAGCAAAACCACTGGTGCTGATACCGGGCTGCTATCTGGGGGGAGCGGTAGTGACACTGTTTTGTGATGGAATCGCAAGAACACTCTTTGCACCGACAGAAGTAAGTATCAGTACCGTTACAGCGGTCTTTTTAGTTCCGGTGGTAATTGTAATGATGCTGCGCAGACAGGAGGAGCGGGGATGACAAAACAGATGGCAGGAAAAGCAGAGTACACAGAGAAAGAACGCATGGCAGGAAAAATGAAATTTTCTGAAAGAAAACAGGGGCTTGTAACAGACAAATTCAAAGTTGGATATGGAAAAAAGGTCATTCTTTCGAATGTCAATCTGATGGCAGAACCGGGAAGGGTATTGACGTTGATTGGCCCAAATGGTTCCGGTAAATCTACGATTCTAAAGAGTATTGTAAAGCAGTTGAAATCCCTTGGTGGTGTAGTATACCTGAACGGGAAAGCAACCTCGGAAATGAAAGAGGCAGAAATCGCAAAGAGCCTTTCCATGGTAATGACAGAGCATATTCATCCGGAACTGATGTCCTGCCGGGATGTGGTTGCAACCGGTCGATATCCCTATACCGGAAGACTTGGAATCTTAGATAAGCAGGACTGGAAACTGGTGGATGAGGCAATTACCATGGTTCATGCGGAAGAGGTGGCAGAGCAGTCATTTACAAGAATCAGTGACGGACAGAGACAGCGTGTTATGCTGGCGAGAGCCATCTGCCAGGATACAGCAATCCTGGTATTAGATGAACCTACCTCTTATCTGGATATCCGCTATAAGCTTGATATTTTAAACAGCATCCGGAAACTGGCAAGGGAACGAAATATAGCAGTAATTATGTCACTGCATGAACTTGACTTGGTACAGAAAGTATCGGATATGGTAGCCTGTGTAGATGGGACCACCGTCAGCCATATTGGACCACCGGAGGAAATCTTTCAGGGTTCGCTGGTACAGAAGCTTTATGGAATTGAGGAAAAGAACTTTGATTCCATGCTTGGAATCATGCAGATGCCGGGAAATAAAGCTGCCCCGAACGTATTCGTAATCGGAGGCGGTGGTGCTGCAATACCAACTTATTACAGACTGCAGAGAGAACATATTCCATTTGCAGCAGGAATCTTATTTGAAAATGACGTAGAATATCCTGTTGCAACGGCACTGGCATCAAAAGTCATTACTGCAAAAGCATTTTATCCGATGGAAGAAGCACAACTGGAAGAAGCAAAGAAAATACTTACGGGTTGTGAAACCTGTATTTGCACCTGCGAGAATTTCGGACCTTATAATATGTTAAATAAAGAACTGCGAAGCCTGGCAGAAGAACAGGGAAAATTGAAATAAAGAAATTGGAATAAAAGAAAAGCCCATGGAATCAAAGTTGTTTTATGATTTCATGGGCTTTGGTATATTTTACTGTTCAGTGTCTTCCGGTAAGATGAATTTTCCAACAAGTTCATCTAAGGAAGTTGCCTGTGCAGATAACTCCTGGCTGGTAGCAGAGGTCTCTTCTGCGGATGCGGAGTTGGACTGAACTACCTCAGAAATCTGGTTTACACCCTGTTCTGCCTGATCCATGGCATTTGCCTGAGTCTTAGCAACATCACTGATGTGCTTGGAAGATTCTGCAATCTGCTGGATACCATTTACAACGTTTCCGATAGATTCAGCAGCATGGTCTGCAGCAGTATTACCTTCAGCAATCTCCTGAAGGGCACCTTCGATTAAGTCTCTGGTATCTACAGCAGATTTGGTTGTCTGCTCTGCAAGCTGACGAATCTGGTCAGCAACAACGGCGAATCCACGTCCTGCTTCGCCGGCTCTTGCAGCCTCGATAGAAGCATTCAGAGAAAGTAAGTTGGTCTGGGAAGCAATATCTTCGATTTCAGAAATAATATTTCCAATCTTCTTAGAAGTTTCATCAATACGTGCCATAGCATCAACCATGGCTTTCATTTCAGCACTGCTGTCTTCTGCTTCAGCAGCATACTGCTTTGCCTGATCATAAGCAATCTGAGCCTGATCAGCGGACTGTTCAATATTACTTGTAATATCAGTGATTGTTGCCTGAAGCTGTTGTACGGCACCGGCCTGCTCAGTAGCACCTTCTGCCATACTCTGGGAAGATTCTGCAAGGTTCATGGAACCGGCAGAAACCTGGGAAGAAGCTTCTCCAATCATCTGGATAGTATGTACCATTGCATCACGCATGCCACGCATTGCGGTCAGTAACTGTTCGAAGTCACCGACATATTTGTCGGAATGCTCGGACTGAATGGTGTAATCACCATTTGCCATGCCCTCCATCAGAACACCTACATCAGTGATGACTGCGTTCAGTGTTTCAGCCATTTCAGTAGAAGTGGCTGCAATACTTGCAACTTCATCGTTGGATTTCACCTCCGGGAAAGGGTCATGTAAATTACCCTGTGCAAAAGTGCTAAGACGATTCTCCAGTGCGACTAAAGGTTTTGAAATTCCCTTTGCAATGGAAACTCCCATCTTGGAAGAAACAAGGATGGATACAATAATAATTACAGCAATGATAATGATAAAAATAAGGGTAACAACAGAAAGTGTATCTGCTAAATGATCTCCTTCTGTTACTTTGGTATTCATCAAGTCCCTCATTCCGGAATAGATTTCGTCATATAATGGGGCTACTTCATCAATCATTATATTCTGGGCTTTTGCACTCTGACCCGGGTCGGTTGTTTTGCCGGTATCAATTGCTTTCTGCTCAGTAGTCCAGTAATCTTCCAGCTTGGCATCAATGGAATCATAGATTTCCTGCTCTTTGCTGGTGGTAGTAACTTCATCTACAATTTCCCAATACTGTTCAAAAGTGGCCTTTCTTTCGTCATGGGTATCGGACATCTGACTAATCAGACTGTCATCATCATATCCGACAATAGCACGGGTGGCAGATCTGGTATCGGTAAAGGCAACCAATGCTTGGCCGATGTCACCCTGTGAAAAACCATAATTGTTCAGGGCATTCTTATACAGAGTCATGGTTACAATCAGCATAACCACACCAAGGACGGCTGCGATGGAGCAGGTTGTCACGATAATACGGAATGCCTTCCCCAGACGGTTTCTAATTTTAAGATTCTCAAACATAACGTTCCTCCTTCGTTATATACAATGGCACTATGGCACCAATTGCGTTATGCAACAGTAAAAGTAAAAGCGAAAATCTAAATATTTATCATAATTTTACTACTTTATTGGAAATATGTCAAAATTATTCAGATAATAAGTGACTTGGAAACTGGTTATTCCTCAAATTTGTTTAAACATATGAAAATTGACATTTTTCCGGTGAACCGCTAAAATGACGAAGAATATAAATAAGGCATTAAGGGAGAAAACAGTATGGGATGCGTATATTTTGTCCGGCACGGACAGACCATATGGAATGTAGAAAATAAGATATGTGGTGCAACAGATATTGCACTGACTGAGCTTGGACATAAGCAGGCAATTGAGACCGGAAAAAAAATATTAGAAGAAGGCATAAAGGCGGATGAAATATTATATTCCCCATTAATCCGGGCAAAAGATACTGCATTGCATATTTCGGAAATTACCGGAATTCCGGCAAGGGAAGAGCTTCGTTTAAAAGAGCAGAACTTTGGCAGATTTGAATCCACACCGCGGGATGGAGCAGAATTTAAGATTGCAAAGGGACAGTTTATCACCCGCTATGACGGCGGAGAATCTATGCTGCATCTGGCACAGAGGATTTACAATCTTCTGGATGAAGTAACAGCTTCCGATAAGACTTATATTCTGGTGGCACACAATGGCATATCAAGAGTTGTGCAGTCCTATTTTTATGAAATGACCAATGAAGAATATGCTGCATTTGGCGTGAAGAATTGTGCCATATTAAAATATGAATTCTAAGAGACGAAGGGCAGGAATGAAAAATGAAACCGAAGTCGGAAAAGAGTATAGAGCTTTATCATATCATGACAGAGCGGGGGTATCCGGAAGAATTCTGTGATGTCATTACCCGGAATCTGAATACGGATTTTACGGCACAGAGGATGTTATGGTATTTATCACACTATGAATATCTGCCGGAGGGTGAAATTGTAGATGAAATGCTTGCCATTTTAAGTGACCGGAATGCGATTATGCAGAAAAAAGAATTAGAAAAAACCAATGCTGCATGGAATGAATTCCTACAGCATGGTTTTGAAGAAAAAGAATAGTTCATCGGATTAATTTCATATCTTCGATAATAAAAGTCTTATCTTCCATATGATATTCGCTGTGACAGAATGGACAATACCGCTGTCGTATTGCATCAAAGCTGGCACCGCAGCTATTACAGATAACGGAACTGATGGAGAATCCAGGTGGTTCCGGAGTGGAAATATTTCGCAAAAGAGTGACATCAATACAGTCACCGGTTTTGGAAATATTTCCATTTTTTTCGCTGTAATTTATCCACCAGGTTCGTAAGGTCATATGCAGCTGATTGTTTTCCACGGACAGATTTTTCAGTGTCATGCCACTGGTATAAGTCATTTCAATCATATCTTTGAAACGCTCGTCTAATGCACCACCACGATAGGAAGAAAGCGTGGATGGGTCATTGGAAAATACCGCCATGCGTACAAGAGAAATCACCTGGCCTTCAAACTTTTCATAAGAGAAATTCGGATCATAACGAAGCATCGTATCCTTTAACTTCCGTTTCGTACGCAGAAAGCTAAAAGCCGAAATATGTTTCATGCCATCCCGATTGAAAAGACCGATAAGAAGCAGCAAATCTCCTAACAGCAAGCCTAAAAATCCACCGCCAATCAGTGCAGCAAGATAAGCAGAGAACAGTGCCAGGGGAAGAATTTCCTGTTTCCCAATGAGAAAGAAGGGAAAGAATCCTGCAAAAAATGCCAGCATGGTAAGTAAAATGGTATTATAAAATACACGCATGTTTTTGTGGGAAGATGAATTTATTACAAAGGATAAATTCATGACACGGGGAAATAAATCCGTCATGCGAAATTTCGTATCACAGTAAGGACAGCCTTCCGTCAGATTGGAAACCAGATTAACGGCACCACAGCTTGGACAGGTTGCGGTAATAAAGGAAAGCTGCTGTTCGTTGGGACTGTGCACAATCGTTTCATACATAACCTGTTCGGTATCACGGGAATAGAGTTCGCCAGAAGCATTGGAAAAGGAGAGCTTATGGTGGATGTCTTCATAAGTTGTATCCGAGGTATACCAGGCACTTTTGTGACTGAGACAGGCAGTGCCGTAGGTATTGCCTTTTCCCGGAATGACACGGTTTTTCATACAAAGGCCCTTTTCCTTAAGACGCTCCTGCTGTAATTTCAGAAAATATGTAATATCACCATCACAGCTTACCGGAGGAGTTCCATCTTCATTCCACTGGTTATATTCTTTAGCAAACCGGTCATACATGCCTCGGCCCTTGTCCCAGGCGGGTTCGTAGTCCCGGAAAGCTTTGGCGTCTTTATGGAATTTCAATAATCGAAAACAGCCGAAGATACCAAGGATAATACCGGCAGCAAGCAGCAGATAACGAGGCATCAGATTAAGCTCTGTAACGGTAATGCAGGAAATAAGAATGGTTCCTAGGGCAATGAAGAAGATGCCCTGTGCCAGATATTTCCGGTCTGGTTCTGCTACTTCAAAGGTACGTTTTTTACTGGATAGGTTGGATAAGATACTCATGGATACTCCTTTCTGAAGGGTTTCTTAAAGTTAAAATAAGCATTTGATAAGTCGCTATTAAGTTAGTACTGCTCATTATAGCATATTTCAGAAAGAAGACCAATCATCAGCCAATGTGGACGCCGAGAAGTTCTAAGAGGAAGAAGACCAACGGAATCGTAAAGACGGAGCAAAGTGTCATGACAAAGCAGGTCTTAGAAGCAAATTTCGCATCGGAATGGTAGTTTTCTGCCATCATCGGAATGGCGGACATGGCTGGCATACATGCTATCAGGGTAAGAATGGTTGTTTCGGTCGGAGTAAGGAAATGTGATACCACGGCTGCAACACCAACCGGAATCAGAATCATTTTGACAATTACCAGAAAGAAATAATCATAAATAAAGTCGAGATTCTTTAAGGAAATATAAGAAAGAGTTGCACCCAGGAAAATCAGCGCAAGACTGAAGCTTACATTTCCAACAGAGGTAATTGTATGTTATTCCGGCAGCTTTTCCAAGGTTGTGGCACCGGGGCTTCGTGTGGGATTTATGATTGCCAACAAGAAGATTATAGAACGTGGAACACTGTTAAAACAGTTTACCGATGTACATACAAATATTCTTGCACAGATGATTGTTTATGAGTATTATAAGAATTATGATATTAAGAAACATCTTGCAGAGGTATCCGCTTTCTATGCGAAAAAGAGCGAATATATGTGCAAATTAATCAGGGAAAAGCTTCCAAAGGAGATAAAGTGTATTGAGCCGGATGGCGGAATGTTTGTATGGTGTACCGATACCTCTGGTAAGATTAACATAGCTTGTCACATATTGGCTATGAGAAAAGCTTTGGCTTTCTGAAAAATGAGGTTCTTTCTTGTACTTTTATTCATAATAAGGTATACTTTAGGGAAGTAATTTGTTGAATTAAATATGTTTGTATGGAGGATTAATTATGGACATGAACATTGTATGCCTTGATCTGGAAGGAGTATTGGTACCGGAGATCTGGATTGCATTTGCAGAAGCAAGCGGAATCCCTGAATTAAAGAGAACTACAAGAGACGAACCGGATTACAATAAATTGATGAAATGGAGACTTGGCATCTTAAAAGAACATGGACTTGGATTAAAAGAAATTCAGGAAACCATCGCAAAAATTGACCCGATGCCGGGAGCAAAAGAGTTCTTAGATGAACTTCGTTCCATGACACAGGTTATCATCATCAGTGATACCTTTACCCAGTTTGCAGGACCTCTGATGAAGAAATTAGGCTGGCCTACCATTTTCTGTAATTCTCTGGAGGTGGCAGAGGACGGTGAGATTACCGGATTTAAGATGAGAATTGAAAATTCCAAGCTGACTACAGTAAAAGCATTACAGTCCATTGGTTATGAGACGATTGCCAGCGGAGACAGCCACAATGACCTTGGAATGATTGAGGCAAGTAAAGCAGGATTCTTATTCCGCAGCACCGAGCAGATTAAGAAAGACCATCCGGAACTGCCTGCATTTGAGACTTATGATGAGTTAATGGAAGCAATCAAGAAGGCTTTTTAATTATGGCAGAGGAAAACCAGACAACCCACAAACGCAGGGTGCGTTACAGTGGAAAATATCCGAAGAAATTTGAAGAAAAATATAAAGAACTTCAGCCGGAAAAATATAAAGATACGATTGAGCATGTAATAAAAAAAGGAAACACACCTGCCGGAATGCATATTTCCATAATGGTAAATGAAATTCTGGATTTCTTAAAAATCCAGCCGGGAGAAACAGGCTTTGATGCGACCTTGGGATATGGCGGTCATACGAAAGCCATGCTGCAGTGCTTAAACGGGCAGGGACACATCTATGCAACGGATGTAGACCCGGAGGAATCAGCCAGGACAAGAAAGCGGTTAGAAGAGGCCGGTTTTGGAGAAGATATTCTGACAATACGATTACAGAATTTCTGTACGATAGATGAAATTGCAAAAGAAGCCGGTGGATTTGATTTTATTCTTGCGGACCTGGGTGTATCTTCCATGCAGATTGATAATCCGAAGCGTGGATTTTCTTTTAAAGTGGATGGCCCACTGGATTTACGGCTGAACCAGGAAGCCGGAATCAGTGCAGCAGAACGCCTGGCTGCCATTACAAAGGATGAACTGGCGGGAATGCTTTATGAAAATTCGGATGAGCCATACTGTGAAGAACTGGCAAAAGCGATTACCGATGAGATTCGAAAAGGCAACCGGATTGATACCACCACAAAGTTAAGGAATATCATTGAAAAGACGCTTGATTTTCTACCGGAAAAAGAGAAAAAGGATACGATAAAAAAGACCTGCCAACGAACCTTCCAGGCACTTCGTATTGATGTGAACCGTGAATTTGAAGTGCTGTATGAATTCATGGAGAAACTGCCGGATGCATTGAAACCGGGCGGAAGAGCCGCAATTTTAACTTTCCATTCCGGCGAAGACAAGTTAGTAAAGAAAGCATTAAAAGAAGGCTATCGGGCAGGCATTTATGCCGATTATGCCAAAGATGTAATCCGCCCATCTGCACAGGAGTGTGCGCAGAACGGACGGGCACGTTCTACTAAGATGCGCTGGGCAATTAAGGCAGAGTAGGTTATTTTGAAAATACAATGAGATGGAGACGAAAACAGTGAAAATGAAAAGAAAACAGATTGGTATGCTGGTATTTATTGCGATTATTGTGATACTTATGGTCGTAACAAGCCAGACACCAGGAACAATTGCTGATGCTGACAGCTATCAGTGTAAAGTCTATGCAACGATTTTATCTTTGCTTCCGCCGGTTATTGCAATCGGACTGGCATTGATTACCAAAGAGGTTTATACCTCACTTCTGGCAGGAATTATTGTAGGTGGTTTACTGTATTCCAATTTTAACCTTGAATTAATGTTAAATACCATTTTATTCCAGGAAGAAGGTGGTATGATATACAAACTGTCAGATGCAGGAAATGTGGGAATTTTAGTATTCCTTGTCATGCTTGGCATTTTGGTATCCCTTCTTAACCGTGCAGGTGGTTCTGCCGCATTTGGAAAGTGGGCATCCCGGCATATTAAAACCAGAATCGGAGCGCAGATTTCCGTTATGATTCTTGGTGTATTGATTTTCGTGGATGATTATTTTAACTGTCTGACCGTAGGAAGTGTAATGCGTCCGGTTACAGACCGGCACAAGGTGTCCCGTGCAAAATTATCTTATATTATTGATGCAACGGCAGCACCGGTATGTATCATCGCACCAATCAGTTCCTGGGCAGCAGCAGTTACTTCTTCTGTTCCGGCAGATTCCGGAATCAATGGATTTGCGGTATTTATCCAGACAATTCCATATAACTTATATGCATTGCTGACATTGGTAATGTTAATTGGAATTACTCTTTTGCGCGTGGATTTCGGACCGATGAAAACCCATGAAATGAATGCAATCAAAGGTGATTTGTTTACCACACCGGGAAGACCGTATGAAGATAATGAAGAGGAAGTTGTAAAAGAAAACTCTCACGTACTGGATTTGATTCTTCCGGTAGCTGTGTTGATTGTAAGCTGTATCGTAGCCATGATTTATACCGGTGGCTTCTTCAGCGGAACTTCCTTTGTAGAGGCATTCTCTGGCTGTGATGCTTCCGTCGGACTGGTTCTTGGCGGCGCAGTAACACTGGTATTTACTTTTATCTATTACATGTTGCGTGATGTTTTATCCTTTAAGGAATTTACCGAATGTATTCCGGAAGGATTTAAGGCAATGATTGCGCCGATTCTGATTCTGACTATGGCATGGACCTTATCCGGAATGACCAATCTCTTAGGAGCAAAAGTATTCGTAGCTGATCTGGTAGCAAATTCAGCAAATGCAATGCAGGGCTTCCTGCCAATGATTATCTTCCTGGTAGCAGCGTTCTTAGCATTTGCAACCGGAACCTCCTGGGGAACCTTCAGTATTCTGATTCCGATTGTCCTTGGTGTATTCCCAAGCGGACAGATGATGGTAATCTCCATTGCGTCCTGTCTGGCAGGAGCAGTTTGTGGAGACCATTGCTCACCGATTTCAGATACCACAATTATGGCATCTGCCGGTGGCCACTGTGAGCATGTTAACCATGTAGCAACCCAGCTTCCGTATGCATTGACAGTTGCAGCAGTCTGCTTACTGGGCTATTTCCTGATTGGTATCCTGCAGGCAGCAGGACTGGCAGGAATTTCATGGCTGGCACTTCCGGTTTGTATCGTGGTATTAATTGGCGTATTATTCGTAATTCGTTCCAGAACAGGACGGGAAGAAATTTAAAAGATAAAAAAGAAAATGCGGGATACGGAATTGGTGTCCCGCATTTTTGTACAATAGAATCAATAATAAAAATAATTTGAAAATTTGAAACAAAAGAAACATAAAATAACAAAAAAGAGGAAAGAAAATGTTTTGTACAAAATGTGGAAATGCATTACCGGTAAATGCAAAATTCTGTACCAAATGCGGAACGAAAGTAGAAGCTTTTCAGCCGGGAGCAATCCAGCCAAATCCGACACCGCAGAAAGCACCGGTAAATCAACCGACTCCGGTACCGCAGAGAAACTCAGTACCGCAACAGGCGCCGACACAGCAGCAGACCACGGTAAGACAGGCAAGCCCGACACCACAGCCACAACAAAAAAAGAATGAGAATGAGAAAGTAACAAAAACAAAGAACAGTGAAAAAATATCAAATAAGAATGAAACTGAGAAGAAATCCGGCTCCGGTGCCATGGTATATTTATTAATCGGTGCAGCAGTTCTTATTATTATTCTGATTGCAATTATAGTATTGTTATTTATCAAGGGCAATCAGCCGGCAAAGCAGGATGATATTACCGATAAGCCGGTGGTTACAACAGAGCAGACCACAGAGACGGAAATGTCTACAGAGCAGACAGCTAGGAAAGATGTAAGCGGACAGCAGGAAGCATCTGAGAAAACTTCCGAAGTAATAAATAAAGAAGATACAACTGGAAATGAGGACATGGGAACAGACGGAGCAGTTGGAGAAGAGGAAGCAGAATATATTCTTCCGGAGAGTGCCAGCCGATTATTAACGGAAGCTGATTTGGAGAATCTGACCCAGGAGGACCTCCGGATTGCCAGAAATGAAATCTATGCAAGACATGGAAGAAAATTTTTAGATGAAGGACTGCAGGAATATTTCAATGGAAAATCCTGGTACAACGGAACCATTGAACCGGACGATTTCAAAGAAGATATGTTATCGGAAATAGAGAGAACCAATGAGGATACCATCGTGAACTATGAGACGAAGATGGGCTATCGTTAGAAATAACATTCAATGAAACAGGAAAAGGGGTAGAACAGATATGCCATGTACAACTATTTTAGTAGGGAAAAAAGCTTCTTATAATGGAGCAACCATAATTGCACGAAATGATGATTCCGGTGCCGGACATTTTACACCTAAGAAATATGTGGTAATTCATCCGGAAGAACAGCCGACAATCTATCAGTCTGTATTATCTCATGTGAAAATAGAATTGCCGGAGCATCCGATGCGTTACACGGCAATGCCGAATGCGGTAGACGGGGAAGGTGTCTGGGCTGCCTGTGGAGTCAATGAGGCAAAGGTTGCCATGACTGCAACAGAGACCATAACTTCCAATCCCCGCGTCTTAGGAGCAGATCCTCTGGTGACCTACCATCCGGCAGAAAATGGCAGGGAAGAGATTATCGGCGGCATTGGAGAAGAGGATATTGTATACATTGTGCTTCCGTACATTCACAGTGCAAGAGAGGGTGTCATTCGCCTGGGCAGTTTGTTGGAACAGTATGGAACCTATGAGATGAATGGAATTGCATTTCAGGATAAGGATGAAATCTGGTGGCTTGAGACCATTGGCGGACATCACTGGATGGCAGGAAGAGTGCCGGATGATGTCTATGTGGTAATGCCAAACCAGCTGGGACTTGATACCTTTGATTTAGAGGATGCCTTTACTACACAGAAGGACTATATGTGCTCAAAGGATTTGCGGGAATTTATTGAAGAAAATCATCTGAATCTTTCTTTGGATGGCAGCTTAAATCCAAGAGATGCATTTGGTTCCCATGATGATTCCGATCATGTATACAATACACCAAGAGCCTGGTTTATGGAGCGTTATCTCAACCCACATACCTATAAATGGGATGGGGAGCAGGCTGATTATACGCCGGCATCCGATGATATTCCATGGTGCTTGAAGCCGGAGAAAAAGGTAACGATCGAAGATGTAAAATATGTATTATCCGCACATTTTCAGGGAACACCGTATGACCCGTATGGTTCTTATGGGGAAAAATCCATGAAAGGCGCATTCCGTTCCATTGGAGTCAACCGGAATGATTTCCTTTCAGTGATTGAAATGCGGCCGGAGCAGGCGGACATTACCAAAAATACCGGAAGCATCATACAGTGGGTAGCATTTGCATCAAATGTATTTAATGTGCTGGTTCCGTTTTATGGTGAAGTGGAGACAACGCCGGAATATGTATCCAATACCACCGGAGAAGTTTCTACAGATAATTTCTACTGGGCAAGCCGTATGATTGCAGCTATGGCAGATGCCTCTTATCACAGATCCCTTTTTCACATCGAACGCTACCAGATGCATGTGATGGCAAAAGGACGGGAACTGCTGCATACCTATGATGCACTTCTGGCAGAAGAAACGGACGCAGCAGATAGACAGAAACTGATGCAGCAGGCAAATAATGCGATAGCAGAAATGCTTAAGAAAGAGACACAGGATACTTTGGATAAAGTGCTGTTTGAATTAAGCAGCCAGATGAAAAATGCATATTCACGTTCGGATGCATGACAGAGAAGGGCACAATAGAGAAAAGGAGCGTAAGTGGAATGCAGACAGATTTTCATTTATTATATCCACCGGATTATGACCGGAACAAAGCCGTTCCCATGAAGGATTATAAATTTATCCACGCATTAAAAATTGATGCTATGGTAATACTGATTAAGGAAAGTTACCGGGGAGTGGCAGACCTTTCACTGGAAAATTTCTTCTCTACAGATGAGCGGGTATTAGAGTATCGTCTGGGCGTAGTAGAAGATCTGGTGGAAAATCCATCACTTTACGAGGCATTTTGCAAGGCGGTATCCATTATTTATAATATCAATGATATGCGAAGGGTATTAAACAGTGATTTTACGACGGATTCAGCCCTGCGTTCGGTGCGATATCTTGAAATGTATCAGGAAATTGTAAATCTGTTTGCGGATGCATTGGAAAAAGCAGAGATTCATTCGGAAGGTATGCAGAATTTCAAAAAAGAAATTCATTCAATCGTAGCAAGCAGCGAGTACCAGAGCCTGAATGAGGAACTTCCGAAAATGGAACTGAACTTCGGGCATATCAAAAGCGTAACCGTAGGTATTAATCTTGATGGCAATTTAAGACCGAAAGAAGCCGGACTGATTTCTGTCAATGAGGAGCAGTTCCATCCAGGAACTATCATGGACCGGCTTTTGAAAAAAGGGAAAAAAGATAAATGGCATCTGATGTCGGCACTCTATCCACTGAGCCGGGTGCTGCACAATGATGAACAGGATGCTATAGACTATTCCATGAATGCAGCTTTGCAGACTATTTTTGCAAAGTCGCTGAAGGAGTTTGAACCGCTGGTGCAGAATTATTATCACATTAATACAAATATGTTTATTGCTTTATTGGATGATATCCGTTTTCTGACTGCCGGAGTAAAATTTATCCGTTCCATGAAAGAAAAGGGATTTGCCATGTGCAGACCGAAGATTGCATCCATGCAGGAGAAACGCTGTGAGTTAAAGCATGTATACAATCCCATGCTGGCAGTGAATTCCGTAGAGGAAACAATTGTGTCTAATTCCTTTGAGCTGGATGAAAAAGGAAGATTCTATCTGATAACCGGCCCAAATCACGGAGGGAAATCTATTTTTGCCTATTCCATCGGAATGGCGCAGGCGTTATTCCAACTGGGGCTGTTTGTTCCGGCAGAAGAGGCGGTAATGAGTCCGGTGTCTGGAATATTTACACATTTTCCATCCTCTGATGAGAATAATTATGGAATGGGCAGACTGGAAAGTGAGTGTGTAAGACTGAGTGAAATCATGAAACAACTGTCAGATACGGATATGCTGTTGATGGATGAATCTTTTTCCAGTACCAGTGGACTTGAGGCAGGCTACATAGCATCAGAGGTGCTGACCGGAATCGGAATTATCGGCTGCTGTGGCCTTTATGTGACCCATATTCATGATTTGACACAACAGCTGGATACCTATAATGAGCATCCGGAGAATAAAGGCAAAATCGATAATCTGGTGGCAATGATGGAAAGTAAAGAAGAGGGTACCCGGAGTTACCGGGTCATCCGGACGACACCGGATGGCTTAAGTTATGCAAGAGATATTGCCAAACGTTATGGTCTGGATTTGGAAGATATTTTAAAAAGATAAAAGAGAAAATCCGTATCTTACTCCTGTTATATACGTATACTATTTGTTGGAAGATTGCAACTAAGATAGCAATTGACTAACAGGGCAGGTGAAAACTACAATAGGAGAAAAGGAGGAATTTCTATGCAGGCATTGTCAAAAGCAACACCAGGTGAAACCTATACCATTCAGTGGATGTTTGGTCAGCCGGAAGTGCTTGATTTCTTGCATAGCCACTCTGTAGATGAGGGGGAACGCATACAGCTCATCCAGAAAATGCGTGACTGTGTAATTATTGGGGCAAAAGACAGCAGATTTGCAATGGGAAATGAAATTGCAGACCGAATACAGGTGTAGGAAAATCGTATAAACGCGGGAAAATATTTTGTGGGTTATCCGCATAAAAAAAGGGAAGCCGTTCCATCGGAACTGCTTCCCTTTTTTATCAAAGGTCCATAAGAATCTATTATGCTTCTTTCCAGTAATCCGGAGTTACATCCCTGCCTAAATCTTCTAACAATTTCCGGTCACTTCTTATGGTAGCGCAGGCAACAGTAGTCAGCATATTTCCGGTAATGGTTGCAGATGCACCAGCCTGAAAAGCAGTTTCACCATCGTTGGTAAGCAGTGCACGGCCGGCAGCCAGACGGATATTTGCATCCGGATTGATATAACGGAAGAATGCGATGGTACGCAGAATATCATCTTCACTTAACTGCGGCAGATTTTCTAATGGAGTTCCCGGGATTGGCATTAAAGCATTGATTGGAATAGAATCAATTCCCAGTTCAGCTAAGCTTACTGCCATATCCAGACGGTCTTCCCAGGTTTCGCCCATTCCGATAATACCACCGGAGCAGGCGCACATGCCTTCCGCTTTTACTTTCTTTAAAGTTTCAATTTTCATATCGTAGGTATGGGTGGTGCAGATATTTGGAAAATTCCGGCGTGATGTTTCTATATTATGATGATAGCTGGTAACGCCTGCCTCATGAAGGCGGTGCAGTTGTTCCTCATCTAAAAATCCCATGGAAGCACATAAATCGATTTTGCATTCCCGATGCATGGATTCAAAGGCGTGAATGGCTTTTTCAAACTCCGGACCGGTCAGTGCTTTTCCCGCAGTTACGATAGAAAATCGGTCAACGCCTTCGCTTTCGTTCATTTTGCAGGCTTTGATAATATCTTCTTCCGGCAGGAAGTCATATACTTCACAGTTGGTATGGTTATGTGCAGACTGGGCACAATATTTACAGTCTTCCGGACAGCGTCCGCTTCGTCCGTTTATGATAGAACATAAATCTACTTTATCTCCGATTCTTGCAGCACGGATTTTGTCGGCTCCTTCGCATAATTCCTTTAAATCGCAGGTAAGAAAAAAGGATAAATCATCCTCTCTCGTAATGCGTCGTCCGTCAATAATTTCCTGTGCCAGTGTCAGTGCATCCATGGTTTGTCTCCTTTGTATCTGTGTGAATTTTACAGTTCTTTATGATAAACAAAAATTAACTGAATGTCAACCTGAAATAAGATATGAGTTAACAATACGAGAAACAGGAGAAACTACAATGGATGATAGATGCATGAAGAAAATTGCAGGAAGAAAGCTGCCAGGATATGATTGTAGAAATAGCGGAAATTGGTATAATGAAAAGTAATGAGATAAGAAAAGGGGGATTCAATTTGAAAGCAACTGTATTAGTAGATAATATAGGAACGGAAATTGCAACTGGAGAATGGGGGTTGAGCATTTATATCGAACAGGCAGGAAAAAATATACTGCTTGATACGGGTGCATCAAACCGTTTTCTGGTAAATGCAAAAGCATTGGAAAAGGATATCAGGGCAGTGGATTATGGGGTATTGTCCCATGCCCATTATGACCATGCAAATGGGATGCAGGCATTTTTTGAAGAAAATGAGAATGCGAAATTTTATCTTCAAAAGGGAACCGGTGAAAACTGTTATTTTAAGAAGTGGTTTATTCATAAATATATTGGAATTCCAAAACATATCTTAACCAGACAGAAGGATAGAATTGAATATGTGACCGGAAAGTACAAACTTTATGAAAATGTATATCTGATTCCCCATACGACAAAAGGTCTTGAGACAATCGGAGCCGCCAATAAAATGTATATCAGAGACGGCAGACGTTGGCGACCGGACGATTTCGCCCATGAACAAAGTCTTGTAATAGAGGAAGAGGATGGTCTTATTATTTTTAACAGCTGTTCGCATGGTGGCGCAGACAATATTATAAATGAGGTCAGCAAACTGTTTGAAAAGCCGGCAAAAATGATGATTGGTGGCTTCCACATTTTTCAAAAGGGGGAAACTGAAATTCGGCAGTTGGCAGAAAAAATAAAGGCAACCGGTGTAAAAAAGATTTATACCGGTCACTGTACGGGAGGAAGAGCTTTTCGGATTCTACAGCAGGAGTTAGGCGATATGGTGGAGCAGTTAAAAGTTGGTCTCGTAATAGAAGCATAGATATTTCAAAAGAAATAAAGGAAGTAACAGGAAAGGAATCAACAGATGAAAAAATACAAAATCACAGATATTATTGAGGATGAATTCGGCTGTGAAGGACGGCCGGAGGGGGAAGAACCGATGGTTACGATTCTTCTGGTGGATGATACCGGAAAACAGCGCAGCATCCGTATGGCAGATAAGCTGGCTTATGAAAAGAAACTGGATATCGGAGCGGAAATGGAGCTGCCGGAAGAAGAGATAATGACATTAAACGGAAAAGAATATAAAGTGAAAAAACTGTTTGGAAAGGGGAAAGGCGGCTATTCCTATCTTGTGACAGATGGGGAGAAGGAATATGTCCTGAAACAGATTCACCATGAACCATGCAGTTATTATCAGTTTGATAATAAGTTAGAGGCTGAAAAAAGGGATTATAAACGGCTTATGGAAATTGGAATTACCATGCCAAAGCTGCTTGATATAGATGAGACACAGGAACGCATTTTAAAGGAATACATTCCGGGAGACACTGTCTATCAGCAGGTGGAAAAGGACGCACTGCCGGAAATCTGCCTGCAACAGGTAAAAGAAATGTGCACAAAGTTATATGCTGCACATACAAATATTGATTATTTCCCTACAAATTTTATCCTGTGGCAAAATGTCCTCTATTATGTGGATTATGAGTGCAATGCCTATATGGAAGAATGGAATTTTGAAAACTGGGGAATCAAGTACTGGTCTAAGACAAAAGAATTCTTAGAATATGAACAGACCCATTAATAAAACTTAAGAGATTCTTAGAAATCTAAAATATTCATAAAAGGATTGCCGGGAACAAAATCTTTGTGATACAATAATCCAAAGCATAAAATACAATCCAGATAGCATTTTCTTTTATTCCATTCTGGCAGTCTTAAGCGTTATGACATTTCTGTATCTATCTATGCTTTTTATACCATCTATTAAATAAAAAGCAGGAGAAGTTACAGGAAAAGGAGTATGTAGCAGCTTCCTGCAAATCAAAGGAGGAACTACATATGACAAAGAAAGTACCAGCAGCAAACCGCAATTATAAGGATACGATTTTTCGTATGATTTTTTCAGACAGGGAGTCACTTCTATCACTCTATAATGCGGTAAACAAACGGAATTATACCAATCCCGATGACTTGGAAATTGTAACATTGGAAAATGCTATTTATATGGGAATGAAAAATGATCTGGCATTTATTTTAGACATGAATCTCTATCTTTATGAACATCAGTCTACAGTAAATCCCAATATTCCTCTTCGGGACTTGTTTTATATTGCAGCGGAATACCAGAAACTCATCGACCGGAAATCGTTATATTCGTCTGCAATTCAAAAGATTCCGACGCCCGGTTTTTTTGTTTTTTATAATGGAATAGAGCCGTTAGAGGACTGTTGCATCAGCCGGTTGTCAGATGCTTTTTTACATACTGGAGCAGAACCAGCATTGGAACTGATTGTGACAACATTAAATATCAATGAAGGACATAATTGCGAATTAATGCAGCATTGCCGAAAATTAAAGGAGTATGCGCAGTATGTGGCGAAAGTCAGAAAGTATGCAGAGCAGCTTCCGTTGGAGGATGCTGTGGAACGAGCGGTTACAGAATGCATCCGGGAGAATATACTTGCTGATTTCCTGAAAAAGAATCGTGCGGAGGTAGTTGCGATGAGTATTTTCGAATATGATAAAGTGGAAGAAGAAAAGAAACTTCGCAAAGCGGAGTTTGAGGCAGGGGTAGAACAGGGTATAGAGAAAGGTTTAGCACAAGGCATCGAACGTGGTGAAAAACAGGCATCTGTTAAAGCTGCAACCCGGATGCTCCAGATGGGCAGCTTTTCTTTGGAGCAGATAGCAGAAATTTCAGGATTATCTGTGGATGAAATCAAAGGATTAACAGAATAAATTTTTGAAAATTAATGATAATATTTCTCAAGAGGATAACCGGAACTTGGTTATCCTTATTCTTATGCTATAATTCCAATTAGACATGACTAACTCATGCAAAAAAGGAGAATATGGAACTATGAAAAAAGAAACAAAAAAAACAATTGTTGAGTTTAAAGATGTGGTTCGTACCTATGGAGAGAGAGAAACACTGCAATATGCGGTCAATCATGTGAACTTTACCATTGAAGAAGGGGAATTCGTGGTAATTTTAGGACAGTCCGGTGCAGGAAAATCAACCGTGCTTAATATGTTGGGCGGAATAGATCAGCCAACAGAGGGAGAGGTTATGATTGATGGAGAAAAGGTCTCTTCCATGAATGATAAGCAGTTATCTGATTTCCGGGCAGATAAAATTGGATTTATCTTCCAGTTCTATAATCTGCTTCCGAGTCTTACCGCATATGAAAATGTGGCATTGACAAAAAGTATCGTAAAGGATGCGGAAGACCCGGGCAAAATGTTAGAAGCCGTAGGTCTTGCTGACCATAAGAATAAATTCCCGGCACAGCTTTCCGGTGGAGAGCAGCAGCGTGTTTCCATTGCAAGAGCGTTGTCAAAGAAACCAAGAATTATTCTTGGCGATGAACCGACCGGAGCATTGGATTCCGAGACCGGAGTGATTGTATTACAGTTGTTACAGAAACGAAGCAGAGAGAATCAGGATACTGTAATTTTAGTAACCCATAATGCAGATATTGCAAAATGTGCAGACAAAGTCATTCGCATGAAAAACGGAAAAATCCGTGAAATTGTGGAAAATGAACATCCACTGGCTGTAGAGGAGGTGGAATGGTAATGTTATTTCGCAAAATGCTGCGTGATTACAAGGCGAATTTTGGCGCATTCTTTTCCGTATTTCTGCTGGCTGCATTAGCGATGGCATTATTCTGTACCTTTGAGGGACATGTATTATCCCAGAAGGTTGCCAGAGAAAATTACCATAAAGAATGTAATCTTTCTGATGTCTGGATGTACGGAGAGGGCTTTTCCGATGATGAGCTTGATACCGTAAGAAATCTTGATTTTGTAAAAGATGCCCAGCTTCGTATGTCCGTGACCGGAAGTGCACCGGATTGTGATGGTGCGCAGGTGGATCTTTATTTAGAACGTGAAAACCTTGTAGATACACCATATTATATTTCGGGAGAACCTTTTGACCCGACGGATACCGATGGAATCTGGCTTGCCAATGCATTTGCCAGGCTTAGAAATATTAAAGTAGGCGATGATTTTACCATTGAATACAATGGAATCACCTTTACCAGAGAAGTAAAAGGATTGGTAGAGAGTGCAGAATACGAATTCCGTGAAGCCGACGGAGATGCAGATGTGTATCTTGAAAATATTGCAATTGTATACATGTCTTATGATGCATTCCCAATCCGTGATTACATCAACCACATGGTTGATAAAATCAGCGATGAAAAGCTTGCTAAAATAATGCCATATACCCAGATGATTATTGTAACCACCGATGGCGGCGGGCTTGCCCATGAGGAGGCTTTGGCAGAAAGCATTGACCATGATTATTCTGCCATTGTGGATAGAAAATCCATTCCTGGACTGGCAAGATTAGACAGTGAATTAGAGCAGCACCAGTCATTTTCCTACTTATTTGTCATTATATTTGTGGGAATCGCAATCTTAGTAATTGCAACATCCATGGGAAGAATGGTAGAACAGCAGCGTACCCAGATAGGAACCATGAATGCACTCGGTTTGAAACGGCATAAAATCATGCGGCATTATATCAGTTTCAGTCTGGTTGTTTCCGTGGTTGGAGTCGTTCTTGGACTGTTAGTGGGAACTTTGTGGGGAAGCCCGGCAGTCATTGGCATGTTTGCAAACTGGTATGTCGTGCCGGGTCTGCATTCGGTATTCCATCCGATGTATTTAATTATTGCAGCAGGTATTGTGGCAGTATGTGTACTTGCTTCCTATATCAGCTGCAGGAAACTGCTTCGTATTAAACCGGCAGAGGCATTGCGGCCGGCAGCACCGAAGAAGGGAAAGAAATGCATTTTTGAGAGACTGCCATTCTGGAAAAAACTTTCCTTTACCAGCCAGTACAATCTCAGAGATATTTCCAGAGCCAAGTTAAGAAGCTTTATGTGTGTAATCGGAACGGCAGTTGGTATGCTGCTGATGATATATGCGGTTGGCTGTAATGAACTCTTGGGCAGTATGATAGAGATTAACTTTAACCGTGTAACCGTAGGCGAATATCAGATTAAATTTTCGGAAGATGCCAAGACTGAAACGGTAGATGATATGGCAGAGGAACTGGACGGCGAAATGGTTATGATGAACCAGGTGGAAGTGGCAAAAGAGAAAAATGCACCATCTGATAAAAAGAAAAAAGAAACAGTTACCGTTTTGGAAGGAAAGAACTTATATAATATTCTTGACCTGAATAATCAGGTTAAAAAACTGACACCGGGAACCATCGGCATCAGCCGTAAACTGGCAGCTGACCTTGATGTAAAAGAAGGAGATACCATTTACTGGCATCTTTATACGAAAAATACCTGGTATGAAGCAAAGGTCGGAACCATTTACCGGAGCCTTGAGTCCCAGGGAATAGCTTATCTTAGAGAAGATTATGAGAAAACAGGTGCAGAATATACACCAAGCTTTCTGATGACGGATGATAAAGCTGCAAAGGACAAGGCAGACCTTGATTATGTAACCGGAGTAAACAGTAAGAGTGAAATGCAGGCAGCATATGAAAGCAGTATGGAAATCATGAATATGATGGTAGGTATGATGGCGGTGTTTTCCATACTTATGATAGTTGTTGTATTATATAATTCCGGCGTACTTTCCTTTCATGAAAGAGTAAAAGAATTTGCAACCTTAAAGGTATTGGGACTGCGTTCCTCTAAGATAAGAAGAATTTTAAGCATGCAGAATCTGTGGCTTAGTATCATTGGAATTATTATCGGAGCACCTCTTGGAAATGTTTCACTGAATGCCATGATTAATACCAACGGAGAGAACTTTGATTACAACCTGATGCTGGCACCGGTGGATTATGTGATAGCAGGAATTTTTGTTATGATTATTTCCATGCTGGTAAGCTTCATGTTCTCAAAACGAATCCGTAAGCTTGATATGGTAGAAACCTTAAAGGGTGTAGAATAACAGCAGATAATAAAACAGCAAGACCTTTTCTTTTCAGAACCCTTGTGGTATTCTGAGAGAAAAGGTCTTTTTATCAGTTTAAGAGGACAAATGAAAAATACAGGAGAGAGAAAAATGCCAGTTTTTGACTTTAGTAATGCACCGGGCGGGAAGAAGACAGAGTCCGTATGCACTTATACAACTTTTCAGTCCAACGAGAAAGAGAAGACAGCGGATGAGCCGATACTTGTTCTTGACAATCAGAGCCGTCAGTGGAAACATCATTCCGGTGGAGTGTTTGCAAACCAGAGCCAGCAGACTGCTTTTGAATTTAAGGAAGAAAGCGAGACTTACAGTGCAGATATTTTAAAAGTAGATGCACGTTTCGTCAGCCTGATTAAATGGCTGGGAGAAAATCATATCAGTGTGAGCCTTTCCGGAGAAAACAGGGAAGATGGGTATGCTGTATACAAGATTCGTGAGACAACCTTTGGCGCAGGAACCAAATTGTCTGCAGAGGATGGATTTTTACAGTTTATGATAGAGAGGCTTCTTGCCAGCAGTGCACCAACAGAGGAAATGGACGAGGAAGAAGAGGATGAAAATGGAGATGATATGAAGCTGACCAGCTTACAGAGCATTTCCGATTTTATGACCTGCGCCGGCAGAACCATGCCGGATAATATCCGTCTTTGGGCGAGAAGAAACCTTGCAGTAGCACGCTCCCATGAGGTATCACCGGAGGAACGCCGTCATGCCCAGAGAGCATTGTCCATTATGATGAATATCCAGTGGAAGAGCAATTATTTTGAGGCAATTGATCCGGTAGAAGCAAGGAAGATTCTGGATGAAGAGTTATATGGCATGGAGAAAGTAAAACAGCGTATCATGGAAACCATCATTCAGATTAACAGAACCCATACCCTGCCGGCATATGGACTGCTTCTGGTGGGACCGGCAGGAACCGGAAAATCCCAGATAGCCTATGCGGTAGCAAGAATCTTAAAGCTGCCTTGGACAACACTGGATATGAGTTCCATCAATGACCCGGAGCAGCTGACCGGAAGCTCACGCATTTATGCCAATGCAAAGCCTGGAATTATCATGGAAGCATTTTCCATGGCAGGAGAATCCAATCTGGTATTTATTATCAATGAGTTGGATAAAGCAGCATCCGGCAAGGGAAACGGAAACCCGGCAGATGTGTTGTTAACCTTGTTAGATAACCTTGGATTTACCGACAACTATATGGAATGTATGGTTCCGACCGTGGGAGTTTATCCGATTGCTACTGCTAACAATAAAGCCGATATCAGTGCACCGATTTTATCCCGTTTTGCAGTAATTGATATCCCGGATTATACATCAGAAGAAAAGAAGATTATTTTCTCACGTTTTGCGCTTCCGAAGGTATTAAAACGAATCGGCCTGCATCAGGGTGAATGTGTTGTAACAGAGGATGGACTGGATGCAATCGTAGAGCAGTTTAAGCATACTTCCGGTATCCGTGATTTAGAACAGGCAGCAGAACATTTAGCAGCCAATGCCCTTTATCAGATCGAAGTAGACCATGTGCCATCCGTAACCTTTGATGCCGAAAATGTAAAGAAGCTGTTTGTGTAAAAGTGATTGGTAAGGAGAATAAGGATGAGCGGATATTTAATCAAAGATACAACAAAAGAAGAACGTGAGGCAATTGTTGCAGAATCCTTGGGAAATATTTCTGCAACCTGTGACGGCTGCAGTGCCGGAATCGTGGAAATGTATCAGGCATACATTGATGGAGAGAAGGAACTCCGGGAGATTAATATGGAATTCAATGCCCGGTATGTAAGCGGCATGGAAGGACCGGAACGCCGGGGATGCCCGATGGAATAAAGGCGGTTTACATAATGTAAAGGAGAAGGAAAAATGAGCAAAGAAAAAACAGAATACAGATTTAGCGTGCATGCGGCACCGGCGGTGATTAACCAGGTGATTCAGAATTATCTGGCAGCCAACCAGTATGTACAGATACCAAAGCCAAATGCTAATTATTATTTCTTCAATGACCCGTGGATGAAGGGAAAACGTTCTATAGAATATTACATTCATGGAACAGAAGTAATCGTGCTGGCATATATGGGAACTTTTGAGAAACCAAGAGGACTGGAAGGCTTTGTAGGTGCCATTCCAAAGAAATCTTTCCGGGATGATTTAGAACCGCTGTTTGTAGAACTGCATCGCATTGATATGATGGGTCTGGCACCACAGCAGGGAATGCCGATGCAGCAGGGAGCACCAATGCAGCAGGGAGCACCAATGCAGCAGGGAGCACCGATGCAGCAGGGAATGCCACCACAGCAGGGATATATTCCACCACAGAACAGTGCCAATCAGTTTGTGGAGAAATCCAGAAAGACACGGGAGAACTGGACAATTGCAGGTTTTGTAATCGGCTTGGTGGGGCTGCTGTTATCTTTCTTTGGCATTACATACGGAGCGATTATAATTGTGCTGGAATTCTGGTGCGGATTCCAGGGCTTACAGACGAAGAAAAGGACTTGCAATTGCAACCATTGTGCTGGCGGGAATCAGTGTGCTGCTTTTAATCCTGTCAATCGTATATACTGCAAGCCATCCGGTGAGAAGTTACAGATACTATTAAAAGGAAACGGAAAATAAAAGAAGAGAGGTGACGGAGATGAAAATAGCTGTATTACACGGAGCAATTATTAATGCCGGCGATTTTTTGATAAAGAACCGGGCAATTTCATTACTGAAATATTTTTATCCAGACAGTGAAATCGTGGAATATTATCGAAATCAGAGTCTGGAAGAGAAACTTCCGGAAATAAATGCCTGCGATATTTTAGTGTTTGCCGGTGGACCTGGATATTGTAATGGATTTTATCCAAGGATGGCACCAGTTACAGATGATTTAAATAAAATTAAAATCCCAGTTATGCTCCTTGGCATGGGATGGTGGGAACACAATTCAGATGTGGTCAGCCAGTATAGTTATCAATTTGAAGAACCTATGAGGGCGCTGTTTCAGAAAGCAACGGAAAAAGGTCTGAAGATGGGATGCAGGGATATTGCAACCGTGAATGTATTGCGCAACAATGGTTACGATAATATAGCGATGACAGGTTGTCCGGCATGGTATGATCTGGAACATATTGGAATTACAAGATATATCGGAAAAGGATTGATATCCTGTAGAAAAATCTGTATTTCGGATTGTGGAAACATGGCAAATTGGGGTCTGGCGGTAGAATTGACCCAGTTTGTAAGAAGATTCTTTGGAAACTGTGAAATATATTTTGTCTGTCATAGAGGCTTCCCAGATGCAAGACTTGGAATAGAGCCGATTATGAAGGAACTGAATGTGCATTTTATGGATATATCAGGCAGTGATGAAGGATTTAAAGTATATGATGACTGCGATTTGCATATCGGATTTCGTGTACATGCTCATATCTATAACCTTTCCAGAAGAAACCTCTCCATATTACTGGAAGAAGATGCAAGAGGAAGCAGTCTTAATGCAACATTGGGACTGCCTGAGATTAAGACAAAGTATCTTAAGGTAGAAAATGGAGCATTACAGTACCATATCAATGATAAGATAATTTACCAAGTGGAGGATGCACTTCTTAATCTTGCAGAGAATCATTATTGCAGCATGGAAAATGCATATCGCATGATGAATCAGTATTTTGAAAATATGAAACGTCACATTTTATCCATTAAGGATATTATATAAGAATGAAAATAAAAGAGATAACCCTGGTGTCGGTGATGCCGGGGCTATTTTACGCAAGAAGCTGCTGCAGGCACTACAGACCGGTAACAGGAGGAAAAAATATTTTCTTAAAATTGCACTAAGTTTTCCAAAAAAACGTCCGATAAATAGATTAGACAACAGAAATGCGAATCATTTCAAGGAAGAAAGGAGATGCCGTTATGCGTATAGAAGCTTATAACCAGATCGCATCCATATATAAAACAAGTAAGACTGGTAAAGTACAGCAGCCATATGGTGTAAGCACAGGCAGGGATGAAGTGCAGATTTCCCAGTTGGGAAGAGATTACCAGATCGCAAAACAGGCAGTCGCAGAAGCTTCGGATATCAGGGAAGATAAAGTAGCAGAACTGAAAACAAGTGTCCAGTCAGGAAAATATGATGTGGATTCCGGAGATTTTGCAAGTATGTTACTGGCAAAATATAACGAAATGAAGAAGTAAGAAGTGAGGATAAGCCGTGGCTAGTTTGATGGAGGATTTGGCAGATGTACTTCTGCAGGAAGATAAACAATATCAGGAGTTGATTGTTCTTTCAAAAGAGAAGACAGATGTACTGGTTGCCGGAAATGTAAAGAGGTTGGAAGAAATTACTGCAATGGAGCAGGAAATGACAGATGTGCTTCATGGATATGAAGTGCGCCGCAGAACTATCTTACAGGATATGGCAGATGTACTGGGTAAATCAAAGGATGATTTTACCATTGAGATCATGATACAGATACTGGAATCACAGCCAAAAGAACAAAGCCGCCTTATTTCACTTCGGGATAAACTTCACAGGACGTTAAAGGAAATGGCACAGCTAAACACACAGAATCAGGCACTGATAAAACAGTCCTTAGAGATGGTGGAGTTTGACCTGACCTTGTTTAAGAGCCTGCGACAGGCACCGGAAACGGCAAATTATAACAAATCTGCATACAATACCGGAGATTTGTTAGGAAGCAGCGCTTTTGACACGAAACAGTAGGCAGGAGGAAAAGTACCATGGCAAATGGAATGGGAAGTTTATATATTGGTTCTTCTGGACTTCGGACAAGCCAGAATGCCTTGAATACGACAGCAAATAACCTTGCGAATGTTGACACAACCGGATATGTGCGCCAGCAGGTCATTCAGGCGGACCGCCATTACAATACATTTGATAAAAATGCAGCAATCAGTAATCAGCAGTCCGGACTTGGTGTAAGTATTGCAGATGTCATTCATTCAAGAGATATATTTTTAGATAAATCATATCGGACAGAGACTGGAAGACAGTCTTTTTATTCCGCATGCTACTCTGCAACAAATGAAATTTATACTTATTTTCAGGAGCTGGAGGGAGAAGCATTCCAGGATAGTATCTCGTCTTTATATACTGCATTTGAAGAGTTCTCCAAAGATCCGTCTGATTCGGTAAACCAGAAGCTTGTAATGCAGAAATCGAGTCTGTTTATCAGCCGGGCGAAAGCCGTTTACACAAGTTTACAGAACTATCAGAATAATTTAAATACAAAAATTTCCAAAGATATTGACCGGATTAATGAACTGGGAAAGAAAATCTATGATTTAAACGAAAACATTGTAAAAATCGAGGCTGGTGGAGTCGAGACTGCAATGGAATTAAGAGACCAGCGGGATAACGCACTGGACGAACTGGCAGGTCTGGTTCATATCGACTATGATGAGAAATACGATGGAACTGTATTTGTTTCAATAGAAGGTGTTGATTTCGTAAATCGTGCCCAGGTATATGAGATGGGAAAAAGCGTAGATGACGAGACCGGTTATATTACACCATACTGGCCGCAGATGTCAGATACGAATCGTGGACAGACAGCCAATGTATTTAACTTTAATGTAGATATTTCATCTGCTTATAACACTGACATCGGAGAATTGAAGGCACTGGTAATGCAGCGTGGAAATTATGTGGCAGATTACCGTGATATAGAAGGAAAATCCCGTCAGGAATATAATGATGATGCAGGAATGTCTGTAATGCTTTCTACAGAAGCAGAATTAGACCAGCTGGTACATAAACTGGTTACAGCAATCAATGATATCTTCTGTCCGAATGTAGAATATGCCGGCACAGATTTAACCGGAACAACAGCAGATGGAAATGCGTTTACCATTACACAGGGAATGAAAGTTTTAGATACAGATAACTGCGCAGTAGGAAGTGATGGAAAGCTTCCGCCACAGGAGCTGTTTTCCAGGGTAGGAACGGATCGCTATACAGAGGTGAATGTAACGGATGCGGCTGGAAATACCAGGACATACTATGTATACAATGAGGAAAGTGCAACAGATATTTCTAAAATGTATACCTTGTCCAGCCTTAAGGTAAATGATGAAATTATCAGCCAGCCATCTTACATCCCGCATCTGACACAGGATAGTAATAATAAACAGGTAGCGCAGCAGCTTGGTACCGCATTTACAGAGATGTGGAAGAAGAGTGAGATTTCTTTGAATCCGAATGCTACCAGTAAATGTACCTTTATGGAATATTATGCACAGATGATTGGTGAAACAGGAACAGCAGGTTCTGTTTACAATACCATGTCAGAGACACTGAATAACACGGTAAATACCGTTGATAATAAGCGTCAGCAGGTAATCGGAGTTTCTTCTGACGAGGAACTGACCAGTATGATTCAGTTCCAGAATGCTTACAATGCAGCCAGCCGTTTTATGAATGTGGTAAGTGACATGATAGAGACATTAATTAACGGATTGTAATATAGAAGAGGTGGGAATATGCCGTCACAATTTTTTGGATTAAATATAGCAGCATCTGCATTAAATGCATTTCAGGCATCTGTAAATACTGCTGCCAATAACGTATCCAATGTACAGACCAAGGGTTACAGTAAACAGGTAACGAATAAAGAAGCCGGTGAGGGAATGCGTGTCAATGCAAAATACGGAACCACCGGAACCGGAGTAAATGCGGTTTCTGTCACACAACTCCGGGACAGCTATTATGACACGAAATACTGGAATAATAATGGAAACCTTGGATTGTATCAGAAACGTCTTTACTATATGGAACAGATTCAGACATATTTTACAGATGATGATACGGAAAAGGGTTTTTCCACATTATTAAAAACCATGTTTAATAATCTGGATACCACACAGCATACGAACTTTGATGAGAATGTAAGAAAGCAGTTTATCGGAAGCGCCCAGAGTCTTGCTACCTATTTTAACGGAGTTGCTACGAACCTTCAGGAATTACAGGGAACCTTAAACAATGAGATTAAGTCTACTGTAGATAATGTAAACTCCATTGCAGAGAAAATTGCATTGATTAATAAGCAGATTAATCAGGTGGAAATCAATGGTGGACATGCCAATGAGCTGAGAGATAAGAGAGCACTTTTGGTGGATGAACTTTCCGCAATTGTTCCGGTTGAAATATCAGAAGTGCCGATTACCAACAGTAACTATCCGGATATGGATCTTGGAATTAATAAATACACCGTGAAAATTAATGGACAGACCATGGTGGACGGATACGATTATCGTACCCTCTCTTATGAAGCGAGAGAGCAGAAGATTAACCAGACTGATATCGATGGATTATACGACCTGACCTGGTCAGATACCGGAGTAAAATTCAATGCAGCCAGTGCATCCATGGGTGGAAGCTTAAGAGCTTTGTTTGAAATGAGGGATGGAAATAATGCAGAGAACTTTACCGGTAAAATAGGAACAGAAGCCGGAAGTATCCAGAATACTGTGGTAGATGGAAGAACCGTAACACAGATTACCGTAAAGAATCCATCTATGACGGATGTAGAGAAATTATCCATTGCAGAACAGGGAATCATAACAGTATTAAACAATGATTACCTCTATTCCGATTTTACCATGAATGCAGATGGAAGTTATACTTTTACATTAAAGCAGGAGTTAAATGCATCCCAGAGAAGCAAGTTCTTAGGAGAAAGTGTCAGCATTGGAAAGAGTGTGGATGCCATGGGAATCCCGTACTATATGTCCCAGATGAACCAGTTCTTAAGGAGCTTTACCAAAGCATTTAATGATATTGAACGTGGAGATGCAGCTGATCCGGCAGTAGATTTAAATGGAAAAGAAATGGGAAGCTTCTTTGTAGGAAAGAGAGCTTTAGGCGGAGAATATGATTTTACAGATACACAGATATCCTCCGGTTCCAATACCTATTATCAGCTGACAGCATTAAACTTTGCTGTAAATTCAGAGTCCATAACAGACCCGGGAAGATTTGCAGCAGTAACCAGGTCAGAGTACACCGATGGTGTGGATAAATATACATTGCTGGATAGCTTGAAGAAATTAGAGAGTGATACCAAGCTTTACCGTGGAACGGGGGCAGATGATTTCTTACAGTGTCTGCTTTCGGATATTTCTGTAGATACAGAAGAAGCGGAGCTTTTCAGCAAGAATTATTCCAATATAGAGTCGACTATCGATATGCAGAGACAGTCGGTATCCGGTGTAGATGAAGATGAAGAAGCACTGGACTTAGTAAAATTCCAGAATGCATACAATCTGGCATCCAAGATGGTTTCTGTTATGGCAGAGATGTATGACAGATTAATCTTAGAGACCGGAGTATAAGGAGGTTTGTTAGAATGAGAGTAACCAATAACATGATCATGAGCAATACCAAAATAAATATCAATGGAAACAAGACCAATGTGAATACATTGAATAATCAGATGACTTCACAGAAGAAAATCAGCAGGCCATCCGATGACCCGGTTATTGCTATCCGTGCACTTCGGCTGCGCAGCAGTTTAAGCCAGATTAATCAGTATTATGAAAAAAATATTCCGGATGCAGAGGCGTGGTTAGATGTTACCGAAACCTCTCTTACTAACATGAAAAAGCTGCTGACTACCATTCACACCCAGTGTGATGCAGGAGCCAATGGAACGCTGACGGAAGAAAACCGTAAAACTATTTTAAAACAGTTACAGTCCTTAAGTGACCAGATATATTCTGAAGGTGATGCAGATTATGCGGGAAGAACGGTATTTACCGGTTATAAGACGAATTCAACCTTGACATTCCAGGCAGACAGCAAAGAGGCTTATAATATCAGCGAGTATTTATCCGCAGATAAAATCGAAGAATATAATTATTCCTATGGAAATGTTAAGACCCCGACAGCTGCAGACGTAGCTGCAAAGACAGCACCGGGTACACCTGAGAATACTACACTGCACAGATTGCGCCTTTCCTATGATAATATTACCGATATTACTGGTGGAAAAATCAGTTACAGTTATAAAGACACAGCAACCGGACAGATGACCACGAAAGAGCTGAATGTTACCACTGTTACCACCAGTGATTTAGAAGCGTCTTCTTATGCAATAGCAGATAATGACATCGTATTTAATAAAGACACCGGTGAATTCCTGATGGGAAAAACGCTGGCATCAAATCTGAAATCATTCGGAGCAACGGTTTCTGTAAATTATGATAAGACCGGATTTTCCAAAGGAGAATTACGACCGGAGAATTATTTTGACTGTACCAATAATACAGATGCAGCTAATCCAATCCAATATACTAATTTTGAAAACGGAAAGAGAGTCCGGCAGGATATTGAATATACCATTGCATCGAATCAGACACTGGTGGTAAATACACAGGCAAGCACAGTGTTCAATTCTGATATCGCAAGAGATTTAGATAATCTTACTTCCATTGTGCAGTCAGCGATTGACGCACATAGTGTAGTGGATAACATTAAGGAAATGAAAGGCTTAAGCCAGTATTCCTCAAAGGACGACCAGGAATATTTAGAAAGCTGTCTGGCTGCTGCCCAGAAACAGGCAGATTATGCAGACCATCAGTTGCAGACAGTATTTAACAGGGGATTGACGAAATTCGAAGGCTATATGTCAGATGTAAACCTTGCAATCACGGATGTGGGAAGCAAGGGACAGCAGCTTGATATTACAAAGAACCGCATGTCTAATCAGCAGCAGACGGTAGAGGCGTTAAAATCAGACAATGAGGATAAGGATTTATCAGAGATTATCATTGACTATACTTCTTCCTATACTGCATATCAGGCATCTTTACAGGCGGCCGCTAAATTAGAAAGACAGACTTTACTGGATTATCTGTAAGAAAGGAGAAACTGGCATGAAAGCAGCAACAAGATTGTTTGGGGAAATAGAAATTGACGAAAGCAAAATCATAACATTTGAGGACGGAATCATTGGATTTCCGGATATGAAGAAGTTTACCTTAATCTTCGATGAAGAAAAAGAGGGCAGACCATCCATTTCCTGGTTACAGTCCATGGACGAGCCAGAGATAGCATTTCCGGTAATGGATCCGCTGTTCGTTTGTGAAACATATAATCCAAGTGTGGAAGAGGAATTGTTAAAGAATCTTGGAACCATAAAAGAGGATAACCTTTATGTACTGGTAACAGTTACCGTGCCGCAGAATATCAAAGAACTTGCAGTGAACTTAAAAGCACCAATTGTAATTAATACAGACACAAGAAAAGCGAGTCAGATAATCGTAGAGGATGACCTGCCGGTAAGATACAGAATTTATGAAATTTTAGAAGAAGCAAAGAAGAAGGCAGGTGAATAAGATGCTGGCATTAACAAGAAAAAAGGGAGAATCCCTTGTTGTCAATAACAATATTGAGATAACAGTACTGGAAATCAGAGGAGACCAGATTAAAATCGGCATCTGCGCACCGAAGAATGTGCCGGTATACCGGAAAGAAGTATATTTACAGATTCAGAAAGAAAATGAAGCTTCTCTTAAAGCCGATGGGTTAGAAGCTTTGAAAAATTTACTGTAACCGCTAAATAAATTTATGGGTTCTACCGATATAAGAGTTAGAACAATGGTAAACGGAAATGACAAGAAGCACATGGAGGTGTAAGCAATGTCAATTGAATCAATCAGAAACAGTGGATCGGTGTATCAGGGAAGTTCTCCGGTTCAGGGAACAATAAGAGAAAGTTCCGCAGTAACAACAGAAGGATTACAGACAAGTGCAGATGAAATGCAGCAGGAAAATGCCAGTGTATTAGAAAATGCAGCAGCACAGGGTCAGAATCCAGCAGAAGAAGAAAAAGCAACTGCCTCTTCCTCGGAACAGGTTAAGAAGGCGGTGGAGAGCATCAATCGCAGCCAGGCTCATACAGAAGCAATCTTTGGCATCCATGAAGGAACCAATCGTGTTACCATTAAGATTGTGGATAAAGAGAGCAAGAAAGTGATTAAAGAATATCCGCCGGAGAAGACACTTGACATGATACAGAAGCTCTGGGAGATGGCAGGGCTGATGGTAGACGAGAAGAGATAGGAGGTACTTAAGATGGCAATTCGAGTATCAGGATTAGCGTCAGGAATGGATACCGAGTCGATTGTTACACAGCTCGTATCTGCATATAATGTAAAGAAAAATACATATGTAAAAGCACAGACCAAGCTTTCCTGGAAGCAGGATGCATGGAAGACATTAAATAAAAAGGTAAAGAGTCTTTACAGTAACATGACAAGCTTAAAGTACAGTTCTGCGTATAAGACCAAGATGGCGTCGGTGTCGGATACTACTAAGGCAAGTGTCAGTGCAGAGGGTACTGCTGTAAACGGAAGCTACAGCTTAAAGATTAATCAGGTGGCAAAGTCCGGTTATCTTACCGGCGGCCAGTTAGCAGCTTCTACAACCAGAGCAACCAAGCTTAGCGAGTTATTGGGTGATGACAGCTTTGCCGGTGGAAAGATTGAAGTGACATCTGCCGGAAAGACCAGCACTATTGAAGTGACAGCAGATACAACCGTAAGTAATTTTGTATCTAAATTAAATAAGGCAGGAGTAAAGGCTTCTTATGATGCTACCAACCAGAGAATTTATGTGGCAGCATCCGGCACGGGAGCAGCCAATGATTTCAGTCTGTCAGGAGTAGATGCCAATGGAAGTACAGCATTAAAGGCACTGGGCTTGAGGGTAGCTTCCAAGAGCAATACAGAGAATTATAAGTCATGGGCAGCGTATGATGGACAGGATATAGCGCAGATTCTTGCGGATCTGCAGAATTCCAAGGATGCAATCTCAGCAGCCAATAACAGCATTACACAGTCGCGCTCTAAGATTTCCGGTTATACAACAAAGGTAAATTATGCATCTTCCTATGAGACCATGATGAATGCATATAAGGGACTTGATAATGCAGGAGAAATCCGTGATTTGGATGAACTGGCAGCTATGTCCAAAGCTGATTTATCCAAAACATATGAACTGGATGATGATGGAAACTTTAAAAGAGATTCAGAAGGAAAGCTGATTGTAGCAGACGATACAGTCGCAGATGATAAAAAAGCAACCGGTACAGACCGCCTGAATGCCCTTGCAGCCAAAGCAGGTCTTGTTGAGAAGAAGGATGAAAATGCCGGAGAAGATGTAAAACAGGTTACCATTGCAGAATTTGCGGCGGCAAAGGCAGCAGTAGACAAGTATGATGCCCAGGCAGCTGATGACACCCTGACAGCTGATGAAAAAGCGGATATGAATGATTTTATCACTAGTGTACAGCATGCTTATAAGGGGGCAGCAGATTCAGAATATGCATCCATAGAAGAACTTACCAATGCATACAATGATAAGATTACGAAAGAGCAGGACAGTATTACTGCCCAGAATCAGATTATCAGTGACAATAAGGCTGTTCTTGAAAAATATGCCCTGTTAGATAACGGGGAAGATCAGGCGACGCTAGAGGCACGTATTTCCTATGCGGTAAAACAGCTTGCAAATGCAGCTGACAAGACACAGTACAATACGGATGCAACCCGCGTAGATGGCCAGGATGCAGAAATTTATGTAAATAATGCAAAATATACGTCATCCTCTAACTCCTTCAGCATTAACGGACTGAAGATTGAGGCGCTGGCTTCAACAGAGGGCAGTGAGATTAATGTGACGGTAAAGAATGACGTAGACGGTGTATACAAGAAAATAAAAGATTTCTTAAAAGAATATAATTCCCTGATTAATGAGATGACTTCTCTTTACAACGCAGATTCTGCCAAAGGATATGAGCCGTTGACAACGGAAGAAAAAGATGCCATGACAGATTCTGAAGTCGAGGAATGGGAGAAGAAGGTAAAGAGTGCATTGCTTCGCCGGGATGACAGTCTGGGTAATCTTTTAAATTCCATGACCAGTGCCATGTATAAGGGATATACTGTGAATGGCAAGAGTTACAGCCTTTCCAGCTTTGGTATTTCAACCCTGGGATATCTCAATGCAGATGAGAATGAGGAAAATGCTTATCATATTGATGGTGATGCAGATGATTCAGCGGTTTCTTCTAAGACCAATAAGTTAAAACAGATGTTACAGGAAGACCCGGATACAGTTACGGCATTCATGCAGCAGCTTGTTACCGGTGTATACAATGAGATTGATACCAAGATGCGCTCTAATTCTCTGAGCAGTGCAATGACTGTTTATAATGATAAGCAGATGGCAAAAGAGTATAGCAATTACACTACCACCATTAAGAAGTGGGAAGATAAGATTACTTCGATGGAAGATTTTTATTATAAGAAATTTGCGGCGATGGAAACTGCACTGGCAAAATTACAGCAGTCTACATCCTCACTGTCAGGTCTCTTAGGTTCATAAGTGCCGATAAATGTCAGTCACAGGTATAGACCGGTGATAATGTGAAAATACATGGAGGTAACACGATGACAATGAACAATGGATATGCAGCATATCAGAACAGTAAGATTATGACTGCTTCTCCGGCAGAATTGACACTGATGCTTTATGAAGGTGCCATCAAATTCTGTAATATTGCAATCACGGGAATTGAGGAGAATAATATCCAGAAAGCCCATACAAATATTGTAAAAGTAGAAAATATCATAGAAGAGTTTCAGGCAACCTTAAATCATAAGTATCCGGTTGCAAAGGACTTTGAAAATGTGTATAAGTACTTACAGGAACGTCTGGTTGAGGCAAACATGAAAAAAGATAAAGAAATTTTAGAGGAAGTACTGGTACACCTTCGCACCATGCGTGATACTTGGAAAGAGGTAATGAAGCTTGCACACAGCAAATAACAGCTATATTGAAATCTTAAAACAGAGCCTTACGAAAAAAATAGAACTGCTGGATACAATTATGGCATTAAATGTATTGCAGAAGGACATGCTGGAAAATCCGGATTTAGATCCGGATGAACTGGAAGAAAATCTGAACCGTAAGGCAGATCTGGTAGAGCAGTTATCAAAGTTAGATGACGGATTCAGTCAGATTTATGACCGGGTTCGAGCTGATTTGACAGAGAACCGAGGGGCATATTCGGAAGACATTGCTCAGATGAAGCGGGATATTAACGCAATCATGGACAAGAGCACTGCAATCCAGAGCCAGGAAAAACGCAATCAGGTATTGATGCAGCAGAAATTTACTTCCGTGAAGAAGCAGATTAAGGAAGTAAAGAAATCCAGACAGGCGGTGAATTCCTATTACAGAAATATGATGAAAATGGGAACACCGGATTCTACGTTTCTGGATAATAAGAAGTAGACTGGAAAAATTTAAAAAATTTTTCCATTTACTATAAAGTATTGAGACAACCGTCCGATATATATAACAAGTAAACAAGATATTGTTACTTAGCAGATGGATTTGAGGAGCGTACGGCCGATAAGATATCTGCAACAACAAACAAGTAGTCGCAAGGAAGCGACGTTAAATTCAAGGAGGAATTAATTATGGTAGTACAGCACAATTTACAGGCAGCAAACACAAACAGACAGTTAGGTATCACAACAAGCGCACAGGCAAAATCAACTGAGAAATTATCTTCCGGTTACAAAATCAACCGTGCAGCAGATGACGCAGCAGGACTTTCTATTTCTGAGAAAATGAGAAGCCAGATCCGTGGTCTTAACAAAGCTTCTTCAAACGCACAGGATGGTGTATCTTTAGTACAGACCGCTGAGGGTGCATTAAATGAAACACATTCTATCTTACAGCGTATGAACGAACTTGCTACACAGGCAGCTAACGGAACTAACACTTCTGTAGATAGAAGCGCTATCCGTGCTGAGTTGGATCAGTTAACATCTGAAATCAACCGTATCCAGTCTACTACACAGTTCAACACAATGAACCTGTTAGATGGTACATTCTCTGGAGCAACAAATCAGATGAAATTACAGGTAGGTGCCCTTTCCGGACAGTCTATCGACTTCTCAATTGCTAATATGTGCGCAACAAAGATTGGTCTTAAGAAAACTTTAAGTGTAAGTACATTTACAAAAGCTGGTTCTTACATGAAATCAGTTCAGGATGCAATCGAAGTTGTTTCTAAACAGCGTTCCGCAATGGGTGCTATCCAGAACCGTCTGGAGCATACAATTGCCAACCTGGATACCACATCTGAGAATACCCAGTCAGCAGAATCCCGTATCCGTGATACAGATATGGCTTCTGAAATGGTTACATACAGCAAGAATAACATCCTTGCTCAGGCAGGTCAGTCTATGTTAGCACAGGCTAATCAGTCTACTCAGGGTGTATTATCCTTACTTCAGTAATCATAAGTACTCAACCATAAAAGTAAAGCTGACCCGAAAGGGTCGGCTTTATTTTTTACTTTATAGGAAATTGCTTTCCTGTAAAGTAAAAAAACGCTCCGCGAGGATGCGCACGGTGCGTATAAGCTAGATGTCGCAGGTGCGAGAATGTGCCAAGTCACATTCTTTGTTACACGGGTAGTGATAATTATTTTCTTAGTGACGAAAAGATTAGTATCATGTAGAATAGAAGAAAAGAGATAAGACGAGGTACTCTAAAGTGGAAGCAGGAAAGTATAGTCAGTTACAAGAGGAAATGAAAGCAGTAATCCGGAAGCTGTATCAGAACCAGCAGGAGGAAACTTATCCATGGATTGGTGCACATATTCAGGAGATAAAGGATAGCCTGTTAGAACAAATTACATATTATACAGAAAAAGGTGAAACCGACGTAGCAATACAGGAACAGGCAGTTACCATATTGGAGCATCTGATTCATGCATATCAGAATCATCAGATCATGGAACTGGCAGATTGCCTGAACTATGAATATGGCAGATATATGGGATGGGAGATATAATATGACGATATACGAAAAGAATATGCAGGCAATCCGGGAACACCATGTAAGACTTCATGAATATCTGGAAACGGCACAGCCGGAGCAATCAGTAGAGATACGCTATGAAGCAGCGGAAGATGAAATGCTTTATCCGATTGTGACAAAGGGCGGATTGGAATACCGGTTAAATAGTAAATATAATCCAAAGGAAGCATCCATGCAGTATGTCAGCCAGTTTGAAAAAGAAGGCTCCTACAGTGTGTTCTTTCTTTTGGGATTTGGAGACGGAAGAAGTATAGAAGCATTGGCGCAGACGCTGGATGAGACCATGACACTTATTGTATATGAACCATCCGCTGCTATTTTCCAAAAAACATTAGAGACCTTTGATTATACTGAACTTTTAAAGAAGAAAAATGTGTATTTGATAGTAGAGTCAGAGAATATGCTGCAGGATTATTTAGAATCCGGTATCAGCTTTAACAATATCCGGATGATGCGCCTTGGCATTCTTCCAAATTATGATTCTATTTATCCGAAGGAATGTAAACATATGTTAGAGACTATGATATATTTCATGAATAAGACGAAAATATATCGGAATACCATCTATAATTTCCGGGATGAGTTTGCGGCGCATGCTCTCAGTAATATGTATGATTATCTCTGGCAGACAGATACCCATTATCTGAAAGAATGTCTTGCGGAGGAGGATTTGAGTGATGTACCGGCAATTATTGTGGCGGCAGGACCATCCTTAAATAAAAATGTGCAGGAACTGAAGCGGGCGAAAGGAAAAGCATTGATTCTTGTGGTGGATGCAGCACTCCGGGCAGTAGTAAATGCCGGAATTACACCGGATTTGGGAATGACGGTAGACGCAAGAGTTGCAGACCGCTTTTTTGAAGGAATCGATATCAGCACATTTCCGTTTGTATTTGAGGCAATATCCAGAGAAGAAATCGTAAAGAGACATACCGGCAAACATTTCTATGATGAATTTCCGTGTAACATGTTTGCAAAGGCTGTAATAGAAAAGAAAGGCTATGTCTTAGATGATATTTTAACCGGAGGCTCTATTTCAACCAGCGCATTTTCACTGGTAAAGGCACTGGGCTTTAAGAAAATTGTATTTATCGGTCAGGATTTGGCTTTTACCGGAGGACAGAGCTATAACAGCGGTCTGAAGATGGATGAAAAAGAAAATGAGCAGCACCAGAAGAAACGTGTCATCGTACAGGTAAAAGGTAATGACGGAACCATGCTGGATACGGATTATCAGATGGATATGTACCGGAAATGGATTGAAAATGAAATCTTAAAATTGCCGGAGGATATTACGGTAATCAATGCAACAGAGGGTGGCGCGAAAATAGAAGGCGCAAAAGTGATGACATTAAAAGAAGTCATTGATTCCTGCACGAAAGAAATTGATTTCGAAAAATTATTGCAGGAAGTACCGTTGGCATTTTCAGAGGAAGAACGGCAGGATATTATCAATGAGATAAAGGAAGAGCCGAAGCGTCTGGAAGAAGTAAAGGAAAATATTAAGAAAGCAACGAAAGTTGCAGAGCAGTTAGAACAGGCATCCAAAGATGGAAATGTAGAGGAGCAGAAGAAACTTCTGACAGAATTTGGAAATCTCAATGAAGAAATCCAGAAAGAGCCGGTGCAGGATTTGTTACTATATTATAACAGTGAAATAGAATTTTCCATTGGGGATGATGTATTATCTGCAGATTTAACAATACCAGACTTATGCAATCGTGCAAAAGCCTGGTACAAGGGCTATGAATCTGCGGTAGACCGACTCATAGCAGATTTACATGAAAAATTTATTGACCGTCTATAACAGATAACATGGTTTGAATCCGGTGCTCAAAGGTGTGGGCCTCTAAAATTTTACCAAGGGCGTTGGCAGCAATCTGCTGACGTTCTTTTTCGTGGGAAAGATAATAGTCGGCATAAGTTTCTGCTTCCTCATAGGAAGAATAATAAATGAAATCTTCTCCCGGAACAAAGTAATTCAGAAAATCTTCCTGATAATTGGTCAGCAGGAAACCACCGCTTCCCATAATATCGAATGCCCGCAGAGGAATGCCCTTTTGGATACTGCGCAATGTAATGTTAAGATTAATCTTTGAATGTTGGAAAACCAGAGGCATAATCTCATAATAGTCAATGGCTCCCATATTTTCAACTTTGGGAAGCTGCGGAGTAGGATTGTTGGTATAAAGCTTCACCTGATGCGCTGCGGAAAGCTTTTTTAGGATTGCAGTGCGGTCTAATTCTGCCAGTTTCCTGGCAAGGAAATAGTTGGCATAAATATAGCACGGTGTTTCGATGCCGTCTTCATTAGGCGCATATGGAACGGATTTTTGCATATCACTTAAGATGGTATCATTTAATAAACCGGGAATTAGAAATTCACCATATACCTGCTGCTGGGCTGCGATAATTGCATCGAGGTATCCCTTCGTAAAGGCAGGAAGCTTCTGATATAGGCGGTCATAAAGCAGGTGGTCTTCGTTATAAAGAGAACCGACAAAAGAAATCTCGGAAGAGATTATATCAAGGATAGAATCTGCTGCCTGCATGGTGGAAAGTCTTTTTGCATTTGCGGCAAGCGGCAGATAGAATACCCGGTCAATGCCCCCCTGCTTTAACTCTTCGTAAATTGGATAATCGAAAAGAAAAATATAATTGGTGGGATAAGTAATCGTAAAGGAATACAAAGCCACCAGCGGACTGTCATAAACATAGGAAACATAACGGAGATTATGCCGATGGGCACAGGTGGCCAGAATCGGATAATAGTTAAAGGAAAATACAAAGTCGTAGGAAGTATTTTCTACAGCAGCATCAAAAGCCGCATCATAGGCAGCACTTTTGCGGACATTATAATCCTCGTGCATAAATAAATCGGTTTCAATGTTGCAGTTATGAAATGCTTCTAACATATCTTTTTTGGCAAAAGCCGGTGAATCAAGAAATAATATTTTCATAGAGTTCCTTTCATTAAAGAGAGCGCGCAGAGGATAACATTTTCTGAAGCTGTTTCTCATAAGTATAATGATTTAATACTTTCTGATAGCCGTTTTCGGCAATTTCTATCCGTTCTTTTTCATGGGAAAGATAGTATTCGCATTTAGACAGAAGGTCATCAGGACTGGTATAGATGTCTAAATCTTCTCCAATGGTAAAACATTCACTTAAATCATTCTGATAATTTGTCAGTAAGAAGCCACCGCATCCAAGAACATCAAAGACACGAAGGGGAATACCGTTCCGGATGGATTTGCAGGTCATGTTCAGATTAATTTTGCTGTGGGCAAAGACCTGAGGCATTTCTGTTAAAGTCTTAACCCGTCCACGATTGTGGACAGGAAGAGCGTCTGCATCACTTCCGGTGTATAAGTCTACTGAAAAATGGGAGCCAAGAAGGGACAAAAGGTGCTTCCGCTCATTGGCAGTTACCTTCATGCCAAGGTACTGCTGTGCAATGATATCCCGGTCAACCCGTCTGGCTTTTTCCGGCGGAATATAATAATCCGGCATACAGTCAATAAATTCTTTGACAATAGAATCCGGCAGCAATTCATTTAAAAGAAATGCACCGTAAATCTGTTCCTGTGCATCCATAATTCCATTCAGATATCCTTCGAGATAAGGGGAAGGATTCTTGATGGCATCATAAGGACATTTTTCCGTATAGAGCGATCCAACAAAGGAAATATCACTTTTATAAGAATCGGGATTGGAATCAGCAAGAACGGAATCCCAACGTTTTACATTGGTTGCCAGCGGCAGGAAAAAGGTATGAGCCGGGTTATATGGCGCAAAGTCCTGATATTGCATGGAATCAAAAAGAAAAATACGGTTCCATTCATTCGAATAGGAATCCGAATATAATTCCATGACAGGACTGTCTACGGTCCAGCAGATATAAGGAAGCTTCATGATATTACAGATTTCCGATAAAACAGGATAAAAGTTTATTGAGAAAATGCAGTCGAAGGAAGATGATAACAGTGTATCAGAAACATGCTTGATGACTGTCTGTGTGGGAATATTTTTATCGGTAATTTCAAGATTAATACAGAATACTTCATGCCCTAAATGCTTCATGGCTTCTATAATATCCGGTTCGCAAATGCTTCCATAACGGTAGAATAGTATTTTCATGATAAACTTTCCTCTTCCTTGGATATAGAGTATAATAACTATAACTATTGTAACGAAATCGGTGGAAAGAAACAAGGTTAGAATAAGGAGAAATCGTCGCAGGACGAAAAGAAAATATATGGAACAGTTTTTTGGGATTTTACAAAGAGGACTGGGGCAGCTGGATGCAACAGGGGAATATGAAGAAGGAACGCTGCGGGAGTTAAAGGAAAGCTACCAGAAATTTGATGCAGCGATGCAGCAGAATATGCTGCGCGTAATAGAACAGTCATTGGCAAAGTTTCCGATAACATTGCAGATTTACATCTGGTCATCCCTGCTGGCAGTTCTTCGGGATGAAAAAATCATTCCTTATATGGGAGAATTAACGGCAGATGACTCTTTGAATTTATGGCAGAAAGTGGAATTAATGAATCAGTTGCAGCGGACAATTTTTGCCAGTGAAATGATAAAGGATGAAGAGGCAGAATATAAGAGAAACAGTGACGCTTATACTGCATTGATGGATGAAATCAGACAGCGGAATAAAAAGGAATTTTCCTATCTGCCGTGGGAAAAAAGGAATAAAAAAATTGTTCTGATAACAAAACAGTTTATCGGAAGACAGCATGCACCGACGGAAATAACATTGCAGATGAACCGTTATTTAAAGGAACTGGGTTACGAAGTGGTATTATATGTTACCTATATGCCAAATCGGAATACAGCACCGTTGTGGTATAAGCAGTGTCTGTGGAATAATTTTATGAATACAGCCGGAGCATTTCAGGGCGAGATAGAAGGAGAGGAGATAAAGGGATATAACCTGCTCTTTACAGAAGAACATTATCCGGAACAGCTTTATGATGCGGCGGAAATGATATGGCAGGAAGCACCTGAGTGGGTGCTTGAAGTCGGTGATAAAACAATATTGGCAGATTTATGCCGGCAGTTTACCACCGTATTGACCAGAAGGTGTGTTAAGACAATTCCTGTGACCAATGCACCGATTATCGTACTGGCTTCGGATTATACCATTGCGGAAGAAAGACGATATCAGAGCTGGCTGAAACCGTACCAGCAGTTTGTGGAAGTAAAACATTCCATTGTGGGAAAAACAGTGATTGCCGAAAAAGAGAAGAAAGAAAAATATGGTATTGCAGAAGACCAATTTGTGATTTTACTGGTAGGAAACCGGCTGGTGCAGGAAGTAACAGAGGATTTTCTTAAGACGATTTATACGATGCTAGAGGAAAATCCAAAAGCAGTACTGGCGGTCATTGGAAATTGCGAGGCACTGGAAAAAAGGATAGCAGAAGCATATCGGGAGCGTTTTTATTTCCTTGGATATACCGAAGAATTACAGAAAACCATGACCATAGGAGATTTGTTTTTGAACCCGCCAAGACAGGGCGGCGGTACCGGAGCCATGTATGCAATTTTACAGGAAATTCCGGTAGTGACACTGGACAACTGCGATGTGCAGGTAAATGTGGGCAAGGTATTCACCTGTGATTCTATTGAGTCGATGGTAAATCTGGTACATCAATATTGTGAAGATAAAGGATTCATGGAGAAGAAGAAGGAAGCATGCCGCAGAAAAGCAGAGGAAATTCTTGCAGTAGATGAAAAAGAAAACTATCGAAGGTTATGTGAATTTGTGGAAACTTATACAATAAGGCAGGAAAAGCAGGTACAGCATCCGGACGGGAGATAACATGGAGCATAGAATAAAAGAAGCGAAAGGGACAATTTTAATCTATAAGGGAGAACCAATCTGCTATAACATTTTAAATACATTTGCAGAGCAACTGGGAGAAGCGTTGCAGAGGCTTGGAGAAGAGGTAGAATATTTTGATGTGAAGCAGAGCGGCGAAGCAGCTCTGGCAGCTTATGCAGGAAAAACATATCAGGCGGTAATTGGCTTTCAGAGTTATCTTTTTGATATTTATCTTCCAAAGGCAGGCGTTTATTTGCATGATTTGATAAAAGGACCCAAAATAAATTTCCAGTTTGACCATCCAATCTGGATGAAGAATCATTATATCAGAATGCCGGAGCATTGTTATATTGCAACCCATGACAGAAATTATGCGGCATTTATAGAAAAGTATTATCCGAGAATTGCAGGAAGTTCCATTATCTTTCCGGGAGGTTGTGAGAAGGCAGCAGGAGAGAATGGAAAACAGGAAGCAGAGCGGAATTTGAGGGGAGCGCAGGATAAAAAGGAATATCAGATATCCTTTATTGGCACCTATACGGACTATCGGAGTTATCTGCCACTGATCAGAAATAGCCAGGGAATCATTAAAAAGATAGCAGCCCATTTTCTGTTTCGGATGAAACAGCACCCGGAAGAGACTGCGGAGAAAGCATTGGAAGAATCCTTACGAAAAGATGGAATTGTACTATCGGATGAAGAATTTTTAGAAGTATTAGATGGCGTCAAGCCAATGATTTATTGCATCATGTCCTATTACCGGGAAAAAGCAGTAAAGGTAATTTTGGAAGCAGGCATTACACTGGAAGTATTCGGGGACAGTTGGAAGAAGAACCCGTTTGGGGATTCACCATATCTTCGTATCCATGAAGCGGTGGATATGAGAGAAAGCCTTGAAGTCATGGAAAAAAGCCTTATATCTTTTAATGTGATGGCCTGGCATAAGGATGGATTTACGGAACGGATTGCAAACAGCATGTTACAGCATAGCGTGGTACTTACCGATGAAAGCACTTATCTGAAAGAGCAGTTTACAGATGGGAAAGATATTCTCATGTACCGGTTGAATGAACTTTATAAGATTCAGGAACTGCTTGCGGATTATCTGGAAGGGGCAGGAAGAGATAACCTGCAGATGATTGCAGAGAATGCTTACAGGAAAGCAAAGGAAAATTATACCTGGGAGCAGAGCGCGAAAAAGCTTCTTGCATTTATTGATGAAATAGATGCCAAGGAAAGAAAATGCAGTGAAAAGTGAAAATACTCTTGTGAAAATGAAGGAATGAACCGATATACATTCTATAGAAAGGCGGCACAGGATGTGCCAGGGTGAAAATATCATGGAAGATAATAGAAGAGAAGAAAAAGAAGCGTTAAAAGTATTGACGGAGTACAGCCCGAAATTATTAAAATCTATGAGAAATGTAATGGAAGAATTACATGGAAATCGTCAGCCGGATACCGATGAATATCTTTTGAGCATTATCAAAGGTATGAACTGGGAAATTCAGGTCTTAAATGGAACAATGGACTATCTCAATGAAACAGGGCAGCTTATTGATAAGCAGGCAGCAAATGCTCTGTTTGTAAATTTCAGCAAAATATATCAGAAAAAAGATGATGAGAAGCTTGCAGAAGTCTTTGAGAAGGACATGATACCATTCTTTGAAAAACTGGAAGAAGTAGCCAAAGTTAAGATGAATTAAAAAACTACTGATATCGAAAGGTATCAGTGTTTTTCGTTGCAAAGCAGGAGAGAACGATGAAAATATTATTCTGGCAATGGCATTCTTTTATGGGAAAAGGAATGGAACGTGCGTTACACAGATTGAATATTGCTTATGATACCTTCTTTTATCAGATGAATGACTGGGAATCGGATGATCGGTTTGCAGAGCAGTTGGAAAAGAGGATTTCGCAGCAGGCGTATGATGCAGTGATCTCTATAAATTTTAATCCGGTTATTTCTGATGTATGCCAGAATCATAAACTGCCTTATCGTGCGTGGGTCTATGATTCTCCGATTCATATCCGCAATGTACAGGCACTGAAGAATTCCTATACAAAAGTGTATTTTTTTGACCGTGGACAGGCAGAAGAATATCAAAGACAGGGAATCAATGCCGGCTATTTGCCACTGGCAGCAGATGTGGAAACATTTTATCCGGTTGCAGTTACAGAAGTCGATAAAAAGGAATATGGAGCAGAGATTTCACTGGTAGGAAAATTATATCAGACTGTCTATCCACAGTATATGGCACCTTTGAAAGAGTATGACAGAGGATATTTGGAAGGTGTGATTGCAGCTCAGAAAAAAGTATATGGCGGCTATTTCCTGCCGGATTTTATAACGGATGATTTGATAGAGAGAATGAATGCGGCTTATCAGAAACAGTGGAATGGAGAGATTACGGTAAATCATCGTGAAATTGAATTTCTGCTGGCCAGTGAGATTACACGAAGAGAGCGGCAGGAAATATTAACGCTTCTTTCCAATCATTTTGATGTAGCACTCTATTCCGGAGAACAGAATGTAGCCATACCAAAGATAAGAAAGAAGAATTATATCGATTATTATACCCAGATGCCAAAAGCATTTAAATGCTCCAAAGTGAATCTTAATATTTCGCTGAAAACAATCCGGACAGGAATTCCGCTGCGTGTACTGGATATTCTTGCCAGTGGCGGATTTGTGATTTCAAATTTTCAGGAAGAACTGGAAGAGTACTTCCGGCTGGGAGAAGAAATCATCACTTATGGAGATATAGAAGAGCTTTATTATCTGGTGAATTACTATTTGCAGCATGAAGAAGAACGGAAAGAAATTGCGGATAGAGGATTACAGCGGGTAAAAGAAGATTTTCGATTTGAAGAACGGATGAAAGTAATACTTGAGGATTTATAACATGAGAAAAATTTCTGTATGTATCATCACGAAAAATGAATCAGAAAAATTGAAAAAGTGCCTGAAACAACTGATGGGGTATGGCTTTGAAATTGTTGTAGTAGATACCGGTTCTACGGATGATACGGTTGTCATGGCGAAAAAATATGCAGATAAAGTATGCTATTTCAGCTGGTGCAATGATTTCTCCGCAGCACGGAATTATGCATTGACTCTGGCGTCCAATGACATTGTTATGATGATAGACAGTGATGAATATTTACAGGAAATAGATACAGGCGAGCTGGAAAATTTGTTAAAGCAGCATCCTTCTATGGTAGGGCGAATCAAAAGAATTAACCGCGTTTCCGTAGGAGAGCAGGAAACAGAATACATAGAACGGATTAACCGGATATTCTCCAGACAGCAATATGAATATTCGGGCAGTATCCACGAACAGGTTACAGCAAAAAATAAAGAAGAGTATGAAACCTACCTTGCTCCGGTTGTTATCTTGCATGATGGTTATGAAGGCACCGAAGAGGAGCGGAGGAAAAAAGCAGAACGTAATCTGAAGTTATTGTTAAAAGAGTTGGAGAACCATCCGGATGATACTTATTTCATGTATCAGATTGGAAAAAGCTATTATATGGCAGAGGATTATGAAGAAGCAATCCGGTATTTTGAAAAAGCATTGGGCTATGACTTGAATCCAAAGCTGGAATATGTAATTGACATGGTAGAAAGCTATGGATACGCACTTTTGAATACCGGGCGGGTTGAAACGGCATTGCAGTTTCAGGGGATTTATGAAGAGTTTGGAGACTGTGCGGATTTCAAGTTTCTGATGGGACTCATCTATATGAATAATGAACGTTACGAAGAAGCAGTAGCGGAGTTCTTAAAGGCAACGGAGTATAAGAGCGCACGGATGACAGGAACAAATTCTTATCTGGCATATTACAATGCAGGCGTAATCCGGGAGTGCCTCGGAGACATCGGACAGGCATTGGAATATTATCGGAAATGTGGAGATTATGCAAAAGCACAGGCGAGAATCAGGGCATATGAGAAATAATATAAAAGAAAATATACTTGAATTAATACAGACTCTCTATGAAGCACACAGCAATGTGGAAACACTGATAAAGGAAAAAGATAATCAGAGTGTTTGTGCACTTTTAGAGGATTGCCAGAATGCAGCAATACATATCGGAGAAAGCATTGAGCAGTCAGAAGGTGAGAATTTTATCACGGTGAAATATTTAGAAGCGTATTGTGAATTGCTTTATACGACCTCTGTAAATATTTCAAATGGAATATATGAGAAGATAAAAGAAAACTTAAATGCACAGCTTCATGTCATAGAAGATAGTGTAAGGGATGATATAAAAGGCAAATGGGAAATTGTATTTCTGCCATATAAAGTGTCCATGTGGGATTCGTTGGAAAGTATATGGAAACGGGCTTTTGAAGATGATGATTTTGATACATATGTGGTGCCGATTCCTTATTATGACAGAAATCCGGACCGAACCTTTGGCGAATACCATTATGAGGGAAAACTGTTCCCTGCTGATGTACCGATAACACATTATGAGGATTATAATTTTGCGGAACGGATGCCGGATGCAATTTTTATACATAATCCGTATGACCTGGGCAATCTGGTTACAAGCGTGGAGCCGAAATTTTATTCTAATATATTAAAAAATTACACGAACTTATTGATATACATACCATATTTTTTATTTCCAAAAGAACCGCAGACGCACTTAATCGATACTTTTGCACTGGAAAATGTGGACAGTATCTTTGTACAAAATGAAGAAGTAAAAGAAGCATATGTGAATCAGGCGAAAATAGTCGGTAATGAAAAGGTGTTAGAAAAGGTATTTGCAGTAGGTTCACCAAAGATTGATAAAATCTGTGAAATATGCAAAGACGGAATTCCTGTTCCGGATATCTGGAAAGAAATGTCTGTAAATAAAAAGAAAGTATTTATGAATACCAATGTCAGCCTGATATTGAATAATAAAGATAAATTTATTGATAATTTAAGAAGAATATTTGACATATTTAAGCGTCGGGGAGATGTGTTTGTAATATGGAGAGAGCATCCTTTGACGGAGGCAACCTTAAAATCCATGAAGCCGGAAATCAGAGATGTCTATTATGAAATCAGGTCAGATTTTGTGAAGGATGGCTTGGGAGTAATCGATACGAATTCGGAAGCATATGAGGCAATTTATTTTTCGGACTGCTATTTTGGTTCAGGTGGTTCGCTGGCACCAATCTATGCAGTAACCGGAAAACCGATTTTAATAACGGCATATAAATATCCGGACAATATCAGCAGCCAGCAGGCTACGATAGAGATGCTGCTTAAGCAGACAGAGAGAAGTATGTTTTTCTCGGAACGATATGAAAATTTTCTGGATTTGTTTTTAGATAATATTGATTTGCTGACCAGCTATAAGGAGAAACGGTTTGAATTTCTTTCGAAGATAGTAGACAGCATTGACGGAACAACCGGAAATAAAATTATGTTACAAGTAAAAGATATGCTAAATAAAGAAAGGCGAGGATAGAATATGAGTGATACAAAAAACAAAGTAAAAGAGATTTTCAGAGAATATTTAAAGGAAAACTTCAAACAGAATGCGGAAAATTTAAAAATATATATCTATGGTCATGAACTGCAGATATGTGGTGGTATTTTAAATTTTGAGGATGAACTTGATATAACACTGATTCATCAGGATCTTAGATTTATCGGTTATGAGTACTCAGGACATAAATATGAACTGGCTGAAAGCGTAGTACCATTTCCAGATAATGCAGTAGTATTGGTTTCTTGCATATATCCATACCGGTTCGATAATATTACAAATAATTTAATGGAATTGGGTTTAAAGAGAGAGCAGATTATTCATATAAGACCATTGGCAGAGAAGCTGTTAAATGTTTCAGCAGATTATTTTTCACAGAATGGAATGGATAAGAAAGTAAAAACTTTGTTTGACAGCATTGGAAGAGATATTTCAAAAATAAGATATTTGGATATTGGTTCTAATACATGGCTTCTTTACAACAATTCATATATGTTTTATCGTGCTGGCTCAAATGGTGTGCTGGTAGAAGCAAATCCTGATTTTGTGGATGAGATTAAGAGGAACCGTCCGAGAGATAATGCGATTATGTGTGGCTGCTCTGATGTAAGAAGTGAGGAAGAATGGACTTATTATAAGACCAAGCATGCCGGATATAATACCTTTGTAAAGGAAGTGGCTGATACATATGAAGGCAGAGGGCTGGAAGTTCAGGAGATAAAGATTCCAATGAAGTACATTGGTGACATTCTGGAAGAGAATTTTAAGGACGGACATATTGATTTTATGTCGGTTGATGTGGAAGGCATGGGTGCGCGTATTGTGAATGCAATTGACTTTAACTGGTATGATATCGATGTAATCCTTTTGGAAATGGACTTCAATAAGGAAGAGTCAAGAAAACTTTATATGAAATTATATGAACTGGGATATACCTCAAGGTATAGAGGAATTGGAGCAGGAAAGGATTTCCTTTTCTTTAAAACAGATGTTTTTGATGCCGGTTTGTTAGAATAATATAAAGAGGAAGGGAAAATGATAGAGGGAATCAGTAAACAGACAATTGAAAATTTTAACAGAATGTCTGAAAATAGAAAGATTGTGCTGGTAGGACTGGTCAATGAGAATGTGAAAAAAGCAGTGTCTCTTTTTTGACAACATTGAGTGTATTATTGATGGTGATGCAGAACGTTGTGGCTTGCGGTATGAAGGCTTGCCGATTTATTCATATGAACATCTTTATGCACTTAGTCCGGACACACATATAATTCTTGTAACTGCCCGCACCGGTGGTGTGTATTCCGTTACAAATGCAGTCAAAGAAGTTGATACTTTTAATATTTTTTATCTCAATGTTATTGCGGATAAGTTTTTTGGATTTTTTTCCAATGAACTTTATAATAACTATGATAAAATCAGAAAAATGGAAGCAGCACTGTATGATGACCGGTCGAAGAAAATATATCGGGAAGTGGTAAGACGCAGGATAATCGGTGCAACCGGAGAATATAATAAATTAAAAACAAGAATAGACCCGCAATACCTTTATCAGGATATGTATAAGAATGTAAGCGGGAATGAAATCATTGTTGATTGCGGCGGTTATATTGGAGATAGTGTGGAGAAATTTGTCTTGGCTTTTGGCAATAAAGTTAAAAAAATATATTCTTTTGAATGCTTTGAAGATAATATTTTAAAGATAAAGGAAATGGGACAGACTCTGAAAAAAGAAGGCTGGTCGGGAGAACTGGTTGTTGCGCCTTATGCAGTGTCCGATAAAACGGATAAAATTATTTTTAATGATATTGGAAATCCGGACAGCGGTTATTTACCGGACAGCCGTTTGACGGTGCAGTATAATGAAAAATTAGCACCGATTAAAACAATTGAAGTTGAAACAAGAACAATCGATGGTTTTATACCGGAGGATGAAAAAGTTACCCTGATAAAGATGGATATTGAAGGTGCAGAGTATGATGCATTAAAGGGTGCGGAGAAAACCATAAAGAAAGATAAACCAAGATTAGCTATATCCATATATCACAATCCGAGTGATTATTGGAGAATTTATGAATTAATCCATGAGTTTTCAAGTGAGTATAAATTTGCAGTAAGACACCATCAGAATAACCATTTAGATACTGTTTTATATGCATGGGTGGAGGATTAAAAATGTTAATGGTATTTATGTCACAGCCGGATTTCGCATGTAATTGTCATGCGTTATGGAAATATGTTAAACAGCACACAGACTTTGAAACAGCCTGGATTATAAAGAAACCGGCATATTATGAAATATTGAAAGAACGTGGAATAAGATGTGCTGTTTATGATACGGTAGAGGCTAATAAAATAATAGAGAAAGCAAATGTCCTCATTGCCAATTCGTATACATTTCTTAACATAAATAAAAGAGAAGACCAGTTGCTTGTGAATGTGTGGCATGGAAGTGGCGTAAAAGCCCATGATTATTATGACCATAATTTGAATCCACGTCATCTGATAAAACTGAAAAATTATTTTGGAAAAGTTGACCTTATGTGTGTGCACAGCCTGGATGACCGGTTTAAGCTTGCGGCAATGCTAAACTTTGACTTACGAAAAATTTATGTTACAGGGCAGCCCCGCCTGGACTGCGTGAAAAAGTCAGATGGAAAAGGGATATTAAAAAAAGTGTTGGGAGAAAAGATATCGCGATATGAACATCTCATCTTTTTTGCACCATCCTATCGTTCCAACATGAGCTGCCATGCCGGAAAGATTTTTTCTGACAACATTTTCCGACTGGATGATTTTGATAATCAGGCTTTGGATGAATTTTTAACCCGCAATCATGCGGCACTTATATATAAGCTTCATCCGATTGAGCAGACAGCATTCTTAGGCAGGAATTTTGTGATGTCGGAGCATTGTTACGAGCTGACGGATGAAATGTTATTTAAAAAAGATGTCAGATATGATGAATTATTAAACAGCTTTGATGTTATGGTAAGTGATTATTCCTCCATTGTATATGATTATCTTTTACTGAACCGGCCGGTGGTATATCTTCTTCCGGATTTTGAAGAGTATAAAAATTCAAAGGGATTTGTATTCCATAATATTTCTCTTTATATGCCGGGCGAGAAAGTATATGATTTTAAAAACCTTCTGCGTGCATTGGATGAGGCATTTGTAAATCCGGATAAGTATATTGATTTAAGAAATAATGTTCTTCTGAACAGATTTGATTATACCGATGATGGTTCAGCAGAACGCTGTTTTCAGCAGATTATGAGCTTTAAAAAGCTGAATGATGAGTATGTTCCTTATCAGAGTGATCCAAAGACCGTGCCGCCAACCGTTACGGAACAGATTGCAAAATATGTTGACAGTAGTAAGTATTATCTTATCGACAGCAGAAAAATATATGACGATAAAGAAAAGCTTCTGGATGAAATCAACAGCGCAGAAAAAGTATATTATATTACTTCGGAAATACCGCCGGAATTCAGAAGCGTGAGTGCAAAAAATTCATACCGGATTGTGGATATTGAATTATTTGAGGAAATGAAAAATAATCCGAAGGTGAATATTGCACATATTATGGGCGGTGTGGATTACGAAAAGTTCTGTGTGGAAAGCACAGCCACTGAGAATAAAAAGAAGAGAATCGGTTTTGCGGGAACGATTGATAACCGGATATATTTTTCGATGGTTCAGTGTATCTGCGAGGAGTTTTCCGATTGCGAGGTTATATTTGCAGGAACGATCATAGGAGATTATCCGGCATGGCTTGGTGGTTTTGACAATCTTACCTATATCGAAGCGGAATATGACAAATTACCTGAGATTATCAGCTCCTTTGATGTTGCAATTCTTCCAATCTTTGGAGGTCATAAGAAGACTGTTCCGGTAGAACTGTTCCAGTATCTTGCCTGCGGAAAGAATGTGGTAGCATCAGAGATAGAGAATTTACCGGAATGTGAAGCTATTTTCGCAAGTAAATCAACGTCAGAGGTAATCGATAACATAAGCCTCATATTGTCGGGTGATTTGCAGGAGAAGAACAGAGAGAGTGCAAAGGCGGTTGCATTGGAATATGACTGGGAGAAAGTTGCCAAAGATATGACAGAGGATAAATACAATTACAGCTTTGCGGAATAAGGATAAATGCAGATAAGTATTGTTTGAATATGTATATGGAGGGGAAAATGACAGATGTGATTATACTTGCCGGAGGAATCGGCAGCAGATTAAAGTCGGCGGTACCAAAACAGTTCATAGAGATAGATGGCTGTCCGATTATTGTACATACGATAAAAAATTTTCAGGACAATCCGAATATTGATCATATTATAATTGTCTGCCTGGAAAAATGGATTGAGTATACGAAAGAAATTGTAAAGAAATATCATCTTGATAAAGTGACGGATGTTGTTCCGGGAGGAGAAACAGGACATATCTCCACCAGAAACGGAGTCTATTTTTTGAAAAACAGATTGTCGGAGGATGACTATGTAATTATCCATGATGCGGCCAGACCAATTGTATATCAGGATATTATCGATGATTTGATTGAAAAAGCAAAAGCCAATGGAAATGCCTGCAGTGCTGTCTCCTGTTACGAAACGGTTGTCCTGACAGAAAACCGGACATCAGGCAAAGAACAGATAGACCGTAACCGAATCGTAAGAGTTCAGACACCGCAATGCTACAACTACGGACTGATAAAATCACTCTACGAAAAAGCAGACAAGGACAATCGGGAAGACTTTGTTTATGCCAATATTCTTGCGATGAACTATGGCGTAGAGATTTATTTTTCCAAAGGAACAAATAACAATATTAAAATTACAACCAAGGATGATATCGCATTGTTCCGTGCACTGCTTTATTATATCAACAATGCCGAAGGTGAGGAGAATTAAATGGTATTAAGTTTACTGGAAGAACAGGAGTATAAAAGATACATAGAGGCATTTGATTTTTCAAAATATATGAAAGATAAAACCTTTCTGATAACCGGAAGCAACGGAATGACCGGACAGGCTATGGTAAAGTGGATTTTATACCTGAATAGCAGATATCAGATGAATGCAAAAATATTTGCATCCACCCGTAATCCAAAACACATTCCGGATTACATGGATGGCTCTGAAAATGTAGTGATGTGTGAGTTTGGAAAAGAGGAAGAAGCCATTGGAGAAGAGAAGGTAGATTATATCATTCATGCGGCTTCCCCGACAGAAAGAGATTTTTTTCTAAAATACCCGGTTGAGACCTATAAGGTTATTGTGGATGGAACAGCACATATGCTGGAACTGTGTGAGAAGAAGAAAGCGTCCTTTATACTGCTTTCGTCAGTAGAAGTGTATGGTGCATACAACAGTAAGGAAGCAATTGATGAAAAAAAGGTCGGAGCGGTTGACAGCCTGAATATTCGAAGTGGTTATCCTCTGGGGAAAAAAGGAGCAGAATTTTTAACCTATTCTTATTGCAAAGAATATGGCTGCAATGCGAAAATTGTCAGAATTTCTGCAATTCAGGGACTTTACCAGCCATACAATGAACTGCGCATCTATAATGAAATAACAAGATGCATCATGGAAAATAAAAATCTGATTATGAAGTCTGATGGAAAAAGCAAGAAGAGTATTATTTATACCTTGGATGCGGTTTCAGGAATTTTTAAAACCTTGTTTGAAGGTGAAAAGGGAGAGGTCTATAATCTAACCAACCCGGATACCTTTTTAACAGTAAATGAATTTGCGGAAAAGATATTTGAAAAATTTAATGACAAAGTGCATATAGAATTTGACATAGGCTCAGAGAGTGAAACAGGATATCTGCCGCATTTGGAAATTCTTCAGGATACAGAGAAAATATTAAAACTGGGATGGAAACCGATTACAGACTTGTACAGGATTTATGAAATCGACCTGAAGAGATGGAATTTTTCCTGGGGAGAAAAGTAAAGAAAGGATTTGCCTGTGTATATTGAAAAGATAAATACTCCGGAAGATATAAAAAAATATAACATAAATGAATTAGAAGTATTGGCACAAGAATTAAGAGAAGCAATCATAAATAAGGTGAGTGATTGCGGCGGACATCTTGCTTCCAACCTTGGCATTGTAGAGCTGACCATAGCCCTTCATTATGTTTTTGATGCACCAAAGGATAAGTTTGTGTTTGATGTTTCCCATCAGACCTACTGCCATAAAATGCTTACCGGAAGAAAAGCCGCTTTTATTAAAAAAGAAAATTATAAAGATGTCACAGGATTCAGTAATCCAAAAGAAAGCGAGTATGATTTATTTGCCCTTGGACATACTTCTACTTCCGTTAGTCTTGCGTGTGGACTGGCAAAAGCAAGAGATTTAAAACACGATTCGGAAAATGTGATTGCCGTTATAGGAGATGCTTCATTGGATGGCGGAGAAGCATTTGAAGCACTTAATTGTGCAGCGGAAATCAACAGTAACCTGATTGTGGTAATTAATGATAATGAAATGTCTATTCCGGAAAACCACGGAGCGTTGGGACGGCACTTAAAACAGTTGAAAGAATCCGCTGGAAAGCAGAAAGATAATTTCTTTAAAGCCTTGGGATTTGAATATCATCTGATTGAAAACGGAAATGACCTGGAATCCGTTATAAAGAATTGGAAAGCGTAAAAGACACCAAAGTTCCTGTGGTTGTCCACGTTTGCACCCAAAAGGGAAAAGGCTATAAGCCGGCGGAAGAAAATAGTGAGAACTGGCATTGGGCAAGACCTTTTGACAAAGAGACCGGAAAAAATAAGAATGCCGGAATAGGCGAAAACTATGGAAATATTGTCGGAGAACATTTACTGAACAGAATCCAAAACGATCCGGAAGTTGCAGTAATAGCAGCATCCACTCCCATATGTATTGGCTTTGATAAAACAAGAAGAGAACTTGCGGGAAAACAATATATCGATGTAGGAATTGCAGAGCAGAATGCGGTTACAATGGCGGTGGGAATGGCAAAAAGAGGCTGTAAACCGGTATTTGCAACGAATGGTACTTTTATCCAAAGAGCATATGACCAGATTGAACAGGAAATGTGTATCAATCAGATACCGGCAACGATGATTGTAACCCATGCGTCTGTTTTCGGACACCACAATGACACACATATTGGAATTTTGGATATTCCATTACTTGCCAATATTCCGAATTTAACTTATTTGGCACCTGTGAATAAGGAAGAATATCTTGCTATGCTGGATTGGAGCATCGACCAGAAGGAGAAGCCGGTAGCCATAAGAGTGCCATGGACCGGAGTTAAGCACAGCGATTATGATGTGGCAGAAGAGTATGATAAAGTGTCCTATATGGTTATGCAAAAAGGGCAGGATGTATGTATCCTTGCACTTGGCGGATTTTATGAGCTGGGTGTTAAGACGGCGGCATTGATAAAAGAAACAAAGAATATACAGCCGACAATTATAAATCCAAGATTTATTACAGGCCTGGATGAGAACAGACTTGACTGGGTACTTGAGAATCACAAGATTGTTGTAACCATAGAAGATGGAATACTAAGCGGTGGTTTCGGTTCAAAAATTGCGCAGTATTATTCGGACAAAGATATTAAGGTTTATAATTTTGGATTTTCCATGGATATACCAAGGACATATGAGCCGGCTGAACTCATGGCTGAAAATTCGTTGACGGAAGAAAAAATCGTTGAAAAAATATTTCACCGGTAGACTCATTGGAAGGCATATCATAAAATGCAGCTCCTGTGTAACGCAGGAGCTGTTTATTATCACTTCTGATTATTTAATTGATTTACTTCTTCTATCGAAAGATTGCAAAGTTCTGCGATTTCCTTTGCATCAAACTTTCCTGTTTTTAAAAGACGAAGGGCAGTATCGGTAGAAGCTTGCTTTAATCCCTGCTCAACACCGGCGTCAAATTCGGCTTTTCTCAGTTTTTTCTCTTCTTCAACTTTATCATATTCAAAAATACTCATAGCAATTACCTCCGCCTGATTCTTCCTAAGAAAATCTGCCAGAATATTTTCCTGAATGCATTCGGTGACAGCCTTTTGTACGGCATCATCCAAAGGCATCTGTTCTGCAAAGGAACGAACCTTTGCAACATAAATGGAATATTCCTTTAATATCTGGCACTGGGACATTAACTCCGTGTTGTGTCCCGCGTTCACATTGAATGTAGTAACAATAAGTTCTAACGATGGTTTGTCCGTTACATGATAAAACGCATCTGACAGCCGGCTGGTACAACAGTCCTCTATCGGTATGCTTCCGTTATAAAATACAATAAAATGGGGATTGGGAATTTTCTGTAATGCAGAAGAATATAGGGATTTCTTATCTACAAGCCTCTGGTATTCTGCTGCAATATAAAATAAATCCCGAAGCGGAATGTTTGGATTGATCGTGGACTGGTGCTCGTATAGATAGAGATTCATATCCAGAATAAAAGCCAGATCGTTCTTCATTCCCATATAAATGGCATTTTCCAGGGTTACAATTTCGAGGGCACCGGAATCCGTGTAATGGCTGTTATTAACTGCATTATAAAGGGATAATAACGCCTCTTTATCCGAAAATAACATCCGGAAAACAGTGTCCTTAAATTTGCGGTTCGCCACCGGTGTGCGTTTCGTTGTTTCATTTGCTTTTCCTGTCATAGGCAAGTCCTCCTTGTGTGTGGCAGGAGGATAAGCAGCAATAGAAAATAAATATCATATCCAGTGGCAAAAGATTACCTGCTATCGAATAATGGCAGTTATTTCCATACTGTATCGCTCCTGCTTTTTTAGTTAAATAGTGAATCAAAAGCATAGATAGATACAGAAATGCTGGGTTCTATGCAGAACCGGATTTGAACTATAGAAAGTGCCATATAGATTGTATAATATATGCTTTTTCACATTTTAACATAGCAAAAAGATTTGGACAAGAAGAAAAAATGTTATATACTAATTGTAAATAAAAAGGCAATGAAATAAAAGGAGCCACCCCATGAATATTTTGGTTTATCGCTGGAATTCCTACAACTACATAGACATCATTGCAACATTCCAATCCATTGGACATCAGGTGGATGTAATTGAGCAGGAACTGGAAAGCTATGATGAGGATGAAGTGTTTGCGGCACGTTTGCATGGCATCTTGCAGCAGAAAAACTATGACTTTGTCTTTACGGTGAATTATTTTGCAGTGATTTCCGGAGTATGTCAGCAGATGGGGATAAAGTATGTATCCTGGAGCTGTGACAGCCCACTGCTTAGCATGTATCACAAGAATGTATTCTTGGACTGCAATTATTTCTTTCTCTTTGATAAGACCAATTATCTGGAATTCAAGGGAATGGGCGTAAAACATATCTGGCATCTGCCGCTGGCAGTGGATACGAACCGGCTGGATGAGCTATTTGCACAGGATACTATGGATAAAATGCAGTTAGCAGAAACAGATAGTGGGAATGCCTCAAAACATTCGGTGCGGGATTTTGCAGGCGGGATTTCTTTTGTAGGAAATTTATATGAGAAGAACAGCTATGATGAACTGGAAACAAGATTCCCGGAATATTTGCGGGGTTATTTTGATGCTGTCATGGAGGCACAGCTTAATATCAGCGGCGGCAATATAATCGAACCGATGTTGACTGCGGATATCTTAGAGCGTGTATCGGAATATTTTGAACTGAAGAAATCGAAGGATTCTTTTTCTGATCTGGGGCTGGTATTTGCAACAACGGTGCTTGGATTTAAAACTGCTTCTTTGCAGCGGCAGCGTGCATTGCTGGCACTGGTGGCTAAATTCCCGGTAAACCTTTATACAAATACAGGCGGAGATACTTTACTTCGGGTAAAGAATTGCGGCTCAGTAGATTATTGGTCGGAGATGCCGAAGGTATTCCGCTATTCGAAAATCAATCTTAATTTTACGATTCCGAATATCAAGAGCGGGTTGCCTCTACGGATTTTTGATGTACTTGGTGCAGGTGGATTCCTGCTGACCAATTATCAGGCAGAATTACCGGATTATTTTGAAATTGGAAAAGATTTGGCTTGCTTTGAATCCGAAGCAGAACTGGTAGAAAAATGCAGCTACTATCTTACCCATGAGGAAGAACGGCAGCAGATAGCAAAGAACGGTTATGAGAAAGTGAAGAACTGCTGCAGCTATCGGAAACGTCTGAAGTTTATATTGGAAAAGATTGGGGAGGAGTAGAAGATAGTGGATTTATAAAAAAATTAGAGACGCTTTACAGTGTTTTTAGAAACTTGTATTGTATATGCTTCGACGGTTATGTTACAATAGCTACGAAGCATATTTTTTCATAATTTTGGCAATATGCAAAAAGAAATCCGTATAATGCCTCATTTCATAGAATCAATGAACACATCTTATATTTCTTGAAAAATTCATGCTTTAAACTCACAGAAAAAGCAGGATTTTTTTAGAAAACTCCTGTGAAAAATTGCATAGGAGGAAGAATGAAATGCCCGCATTATCAATGTTTTATGGAATTATTGTACGTATGCAGAGTGAAAAAGGTGGAAAACATAGTAAACCACATATTCATGCGTTGTATGGAGAAGAGGAAATTGTAGTTTCGCTGAATGGAGAAGTATTGGAAGGCAAGTTCCCTAATCGGCAGTTAAAAATGCTATTGGCATGGATGACAATCCATGAAGATGAATTATATGCCAATTGGAAAATGCTAAGTGAGGGAGAAGGCTATTTCCGGATAGCTCCATTAAAATAATGGAACAGAACAAGGAGGATATGAAGATGCTTAGACCAACGGCTACAAGCGTTCGGGCGGAAGAAGGTTATATTCTTGATGTTGAATTTGATAATGGAGAAAGAAAGCGGTTTGATGTTAAACCATATATAAAAGGCTCGTGGTATGGAAAATTGGAGAACCCGGATTACTTTAGAAGGGTAAGAACAGATGGATATACTGTTGTATGGCCGGAAGGTCAGGATATCTGTCCGGATGAATTGTATACACAAAGCACCAGCTTCGCAAAATAAAGAACATAACCTGCCACCGGCAGCAAAAAAATAAGACCTGATTTTTCCTACATGTAAAAGTCAGGTCTTATAAATATTTATCCAGCATCAAACCAGAGTACATAGACGTAATATAAGGTGTGGCAAAATTCTTGCCCGGGTTCTTGTAAGCAACAATTACTTTGTCCACGTACTGCATCGGATTTAAGGAAGCCTGGTTGGCTTTTACGCTTAAAGCATTCTTAAAGCGGTTTAATACATGGAAACTCTCGGTGGCATCATCCGATTCGACAGCGTCCGCCAGTAAATCCCGGTCAACGGAAATAGTAGAATCAGAATTTATAATAAGTCCGATGGCTTCAAAATCATTTTTAAAATGCTGTGCAACACCGCTCATATCAGAAAGCAGCTTCTGGCTGGTCGGCTGCGACTCGCGGTATTCATTAGCGGTATCCACCATGGAATTATAGGAATCCACCAGTTCCTGAATATTATCGGCAACGGCATCCACATTTGCTTTAAAACCAAGGGTAGCAGGTCTGCCTTCCGGGCTGACTGCTTTCAGGTGTACTTCAAAAGTATTGTTGATGGTAAACGTATTGGAATAGGAACTGTGTTCCGTACCGTTTAACAGAAAAACGGAATTGGAAGCTGCATCCGTAACCTTGTTAATACCAAGCTTATCCATTGCCTGTATGGATTCGTTGGAAGTTCCCGGCAGAATCTGGAACAGAAAATCTTCGTCATCCTTAAGACCGGTCTGTCTGGAAGTTAAGACCAGGGCACTGTGGCCGGAGTCGTCTTCTTTAACATCTGCGTGAATGCCAATGCTGGCAGTATTGAAAAGCTTTGCCAGCTTATCCTGGACACTCCGGTTGGTATCATCCGGATTTACATTGAACTGGAACTCATAGGAAGCACTGCTGGTATTCAGATCAAAGGAATAACTGCCTGGTTTAAAAGCAAGCTGGTCATCCTTTAAGTAATTACCGTAGTTTAACTGCGGAGAAGCAAGCTTCTTAATTTCCATCTGAAAGCTGTTGGTATTCTCGCCGGAATCTCCGTTTCCAACATAATCTGCATCAACGATATCATTCTGGTCAGAGACGGCAATTTTTTTCTGAAAAGCCTCTGCAAGACTGTCACCGGTGGATAAAGAAGCAATGACATTTTTTAAATCACGGGCATGCTCTTTGATATCGATAGCAAACTTCTGTGCATCAGCAGAATCTTTTATTTTGTAAAGAGGGGATTCTTTATTGATTTTTACAATATTATTGTAAACAGAGCGCAACTCACTCTTCTTGTGGGAATCATACCGGGAAACGGTAGACTTGCCATAAGTTGTAAGATAATAGTTATACATATTATCAAGAATAGCAGATGCCATAAATAACCCCCTCCTTTCTTCCATGAAATGTGCATCTTCTTGATGCTGGGGTATAGTAAAATCCATTTATACATATCTAATATAGCATAAAAATAAGAAAAAGTCATCTACAAGATATACAAAAAATGTTGCAAAAACGCTAGATTTTGTGGTAATATATGTACTGGATTACAAGTTTACAGAGAATGTGAAAAAAGAGTTGACGCTCCATGTGGTTTGTGCTATCATAGACTAGCTTGGAAGTAAGTCTTTTTTTTATGCCTAAAAATAGGCATAGAAAACACAAAGAAAGTAATGGAGGTGGAAGTTGTGCGCACAAAGATTACATTAGCATGCACAGAATGCAAGCAGCGTAATTACAACATGACAAAAGACAAGAAAGCTCATCCAGACAGAATGGAGACAAAGAAGTATTGTAGATTCTGCAAGACTCATACATTACACAAAGAAACAAAATAATTTGTGAATGCGTGACAATGAGCAAAAAGAAAAGGAAGTGACAAAATGGGAGAAACCGAAAACAAGAACACAGCAGTAAAAGAGAGCTGGTTCGCCGGTCTTAAGGCTGAATTCAAAAAAATCATTTGGCCTACAAAAGAATCACTTGCCCGTCAGACAACAGCAGTTGTTATTGTGTCAGTTGTACTTGGTCTGATAATTACACTTCTGGATACAATCATCCAGTACGGTGTGAATTTTCTAGTGAATTTATAATGGAGGCATAGGTGATTATGGCAGAGGCACACTGGTATGTAGTTCATACCTACTCAGGTTATGAGAATAAGGTCAAAGCGAACATCGATAAGGCAATCGAGAACCGGCATTTAGAAGAGCAGATACTCGAAGTCAGAGTACCGATGCAGGATGTTGTCGAGCTTAAGAACGGTGCGAAAAAGCAGGTTCAGAAGAAAATGTTCCCCGGGATATGTGCTTATCAATATGGTCATGAATGATGATACCTGGTATGTGGTAAGAAATACCAGAGGCGTAACCGGATTTGTTGGACCGGGATCTAAGCCGGTACCACTCACTGACGCTGAAATGAGACCACTGGGAATCAAGTCAGACAACATTGTCGTAGATTTCGATGAAGGCGATACCGTCGTTGTAATCGGTGGTGTGTGGAAGGACACCATCGGTGTTATCCAGCGTATGGATCACGGAAAACAGATTTGTACGATTAATGTGGATTTATTTGGCCGGGAGACTCCGGTCGAGATTAGTTTTTCAGATGTAAAGAAGATGAATTAAAGGAGGCAACCTCAAATGGCAAAGAAAGTAGAAGGATATATCAAATTGCAGATTCCTGCCGGCAAAGCAACTCCGGCACCACCTGTTGGACCTGCTTTAGGTCAGCATGGTGTGAATATTGTGGAATTCACAAAACAGTTTAATGCAAAAACAGCAGATATGGGAGATACAATTGTTCCTGTAGTTATCACTGTTTACGCAGACAGAAGCTTCAGCTTCATTACAAAAACTCCTCCAGCAGCAGTACTGCTGAAAAAGGCCTGCAACTTAAAGAGTGCATCTGCAACTCCGAACAAGACAAAAGTTGCAAAGATTTCTAAAGCTAAGCTTCAGGAAATCGCTGAGCTGAAAATGCCAGACTTAAATGCTGCATCTGTTGAAGCTGCAATGAGCATGATCGCAGGAACAGCAAGAAGTATGGGAATCGAAGTAGAGGACTAAATGGAAACGTGGGAGGGACCACTCCCGATAATACCACCAGGAGGTTATTTAGAATGAAAAGAGGAAAGAAATATTTAGAAGCTGCAAAATCAATTGATAGAGCAACTTTATATGATCCGGCAGAAGCAATCGGACTTGCAAAGAAAGCAGCCGTTGCAAAATTTGATGAGACTATTGAAGTTCACATTCGTACCGGATGTGACGGACGTCACGCAGATCAGCAGATCCGTGGTGCAGTTGTATTACCACACGGAACTGGTAAAGCTGTAAAAGTATTAGTATTCGCAAAGGGAACCAAATTAGACGAGGCTCAGGCAGCAGGTGCTGATTTCGTTGGTGGAGAGGAATTGATTCCGAAGATCCAGAACGAAGGATGGCTTGACTTCGACGTTGTTGTTGCAACTCCTGATATGATGGGTGTTGTTGGACGTCTTGGTCGTGTACTTGGACCGAAGGGCTTAATGCCAAACCCAAAAGCTGGAACTGTTACTATGGACGTTACCAAGGCAGTAAACGATATCAAAGCCGGAAAAATCGAGTATAGATTAGACAAAGCAAATATTATCCATGTGCCAATTGGAAAAGCATCCTTTAGTGAAGAACAATTAGCGGACAACTTCCAGACTCTTATTGATGCCGTAAACAAAGCAAAACCGGCTACATTAAAAGGTCAGTACATGAAGAGCGTTTCTGTAGCTCCTACCATGGGACCGGGTGTAAAAATCAACCCACTGAAGCTTGTTTAGTTTTTGTTATTGACATCCAAGATATTAATTGCTATAATAGCAAAGCATATTGCCGAAGACAGTAGGTGCCGTAAGGCGTAACCGTAGAGAACCTACCGAGGAAATGCAGATACTTATGTATTTGTAAATGAGATTTCAAATCCTCTCTGTCTTCCACAGAGAGGATTTTTTAAGGTAATGTACCTGTCTTTCGCAAGATGAAAAATAAAGAAGGAGGTGCACGATTCGTGGCAAAAGTAGAACTTAAACAGCCTATCGTACAGGAAATTTCTGAGCAGATTAAAGATGCACAGTCAGTAGTAGTCGTTGACTACCGTGGACTTACCGTTGCAGAAGATACTCAGCTGCGTAAGCAGTTAAGAGAAGCTGGTGTTGCTTATAAAGTATATAAGAATACATTAGTTAATTTTGCAATCAAAGGAACTGATTTCGAAAGCCTTTCCGACGTATTGGAAGGACCAAACGCATTCGCAATTTCAACAACAGATGCAACAGCACCTGCAAGAGTAATTGCTAAATTTGCAAAGACAGCTCCTGCACTTGAGATTAAAGCCGGCGTAGTAGAAGGAACCTTCTATGATGCAGATGGAATGAAAGCAATCGCTACAATCCCATCCAGAGAAGAATTACTTTCCAAATTCCTTGGAAGTATTCAGTCTCCTATTACAAACTTTGCTCGTGTTATTAATCAGATCGCTGAAAAAGGCGGCGCAGCAGACGTAGAAGTTAAGGCAGAAGAGGCAGCACCTGCAGAAGAAGCTCCAGTAGAAGCTCCTGCAGAGGAAGCTCCAGCAGCAGAATAATCTGCAAACCAATCAATTTATTGAAAACAAAACCAAAAACGGAGGTAAATTAAAATGGCTAAATTAACAACAGCTGAGATGATTGACGCTATCAAAGAGTTAAGCGTATTAGAGTTAAATGAATTAGTAAAAGCTTGTGAAGAAGAGTTCGGTGTATCCGCAGCAGCAGGCGTTGTAGTTGCAGCAGCAGGTGGAGACGCAGCAGCAGCAGAAGAGAAGACTGAGTTTGACGTAGAGTTAACAGAAGTTGGACCAAACAAAGTTAAGGTTATCAAAGTAGTTCGTGAAGCTACTGGCTTAGGCTTAAAAGAAGCTAAAGACTTAGTAGATGGTGCTCCTAAGATCGTTAAAGAGCAGGCTGACAAAGCTACAGCTGATGACATCAAAGCTAAATTAGAAGCTGAAGGTGCTAAAGTAACATTGAAATAATTTTTGATTCACAACTGAATTAGAAATGATAGGAATCGGATTCATAGAAATATGGATCCGATTTTCTTGTAGTTTATAGGACTTTAGACCTATTGACGAAAAAAAGGAAATATGTAATAATAGTAGCGTAACTTGAAAACAATATAAGAACAGGAGATTAGTTATGAACACAGGACTTAAGGTATGGCTCTGGATTGTATTTGTAATCAATATCATTTCCGGAGTAATGATGATTCCGTTAATGCTCATTCAGCCACTGCTGATTGTCAGCCTCATTGCAGAAGTGCTTATTATCGTAGGTGCCGGTCTGATTTTGTTTGCACAGAAGAAGGTTGGATTCTATCTGATGATTGCATGTGCAGCAATCGGTCTGGTAATCAACATCTTTGGCGGGGTTGGAGTGGTAAAAAGTATCATCAGCGCAGTATTGTGCCCATTAATTACATATTTGTTTATGCAGAAAGACTGGGACAGCTTCCAGTAGAATGAGACATCAACAAGAAGAACCTTCCGGCAGAAATGCTGGAAGGTTCTTTGCTTTATAGAAAATATTTTTATAAAAGTGATAGATTTAAGACATCAGATTCGTAATAATAAGTGTAGCTGCAAAAATGCAAACCATGGTGCATGAAGCAAAAGGCAGGATAACAATGAAGATAACAGAGAAGAATTATATTCAGCAATTACAATTGCATAATGAAGAAGCATTGATTTATGTCATAGATATGTATGGTGGATTGCTTAAGGCAGTCATCCGGAAACACTTATTTACCATGCCACAGAAACAGGAAGAATGCATGAACGATGTGCTGCTTTCCATCTGGGAACACGCAGCATCCTTTGATGATGAGAAGAACAGCTTCAAGAACTGGGCGGCAGCCATTGCCCGGTACGAAGCCATCGACTATCTTAGGAAATATAAGCGGGACTTGGAACAGCTTTGTATGGATGATGTGACAGCGGCGGAAAATGACAGGATGTTAGAACAACTGATAGAAGGGGAATTAAGCCGTGAAGTAGAACAATTGCTTTTGTGCCTGAAACCCCTTGACCGGAAAATATTTATGAAATTATTTGTAGAGGAAGAATCTGTAGAGCAGATAAGCGAAGATACCGGACTTCCGAGAGATGTCATTTACAACCGGGTATCCAGAGGAAAGCGGAAAATGAGAAACATGTATTTGAAACAGAAGGAGGCATGAAGAGATGAAAGACGATAAAATCTATGAAATGTTAAATGATGCGGAAATTGATTTGAATGAATATGAAGTAGAAGAGTTATCCTCCGAAGAAAAGGAACGGTATAAAACGAGAATCCGGATGGAGGTAAAACGTATGAACAGGGAAACAAGGAATAAGAAAAATAAAAATATGAGAAAAATTGCGGCAGGAATGGCAGCAGCCTGTGCGGTTGCAGTAGGAGTAGCAGGATTTTCTAATTCTGCACTGGCAGACAGCATCTACAGCAACACAATCGGAAAACTGATTGGCGCAACACAGGGAGATAAAGATGAAAAGGAACTTTCGGATATCTATTCTACCATTGGAAAAGAGTCCACGGAATTGGTTTCGGATGATCAGTGTGTGCTGGAAACAGACCGGAGTGGAGTAAAGATAAGCGTTTCGGATGTGTATTGCGATGGTTACCTGCTTTACTACACAACCACCCTTAGCACAGACAATGCAGAACTGAATGAATCAGACTGGATTATGGGACCGCAGAGTGATAAGGTGATGGAAAATGTTTCTATCAATGAAACCCTGATTCAGTCGGCAATCGGGCAGCCTTTTGAAAAGGCAGAGGACGGAAGCTATGTGAAGATGGAACAAATTGATTTATCAACATTGACTGATGAAAATGATAATCCGATTGATATTTCGGACTTGAAAGATTTTACCGTAACCTGGAGCATAGACACATTAGAAGGCTATCTTTCCGATGCATGGGATGAAAATGGAGAATATCAGACCACCACAAAAGTAAGCGGAGACTGGCAGCTCTCCTTCCCGGTGCATGTGGATACTTCCAGGAATGAGACTATCGCAGTAAATAAAGAAGATAATGGTGTTGCAGTAAGTCAGGTGATTAAAACCGGTGCCGTCTTGATCGTTGACATGCAGCTCCCGGATATTACCGGCGCACCGTACAATGACCCATATAATGATCCGGATATATTTATTACCGACGAAGCAGGTAATGCAATGTGGTGGTTAGGCGGCCGGTTTACCCCAAATGAGGATGGAAGCCAGAGTGAACGGATTATGCTGCTTTATAATGGAGAGAGTACAATCCATATATCCGTAACCAACAAAAATGGTGCAGGTGAAAGTATTGCAGAACTGGATGTGGACTTAAAATAAAACCGGAAGCAATAAAATAGATAATGAAATATGTAATAGAATAGAAAAATAAAGAAAAAAGCAACTATGGGATGCAAAGAAAAAAGCATTTCATGGCTGCTTTTTCTGATGTTAGGTAGCTATAAAAAACGCAGATGGCAGGCTGCATCACTGCGAGGATGAAAATTATTCCCCAATATTGAAAAATATATGCATATTGTGCGAAAATAATGCTTGACTTTAGAAAACTACTTGTGGTATCATATACGTTGCACTATTGTGGTGAGGTGGCTTTACTATATCCTTTTTTAGGAAATGAAGCCCGAAGAATATAATTTGCTGAAATTTAGTGGATTGAGAATAAAAAACGAGAGGTGAAACGTCAATGGAGAAAAACAGAATACGTCCGGTGAAGGCTGGAAAAGGCATACGTATGAGTTACTCAAGACAAAAAGAGGTATTGGAAATGCCAAACTTGATTGAGGTCCAGAAGGATTCCTATCAGTGGTTCTTAGACGAGGGCCTGAAAGAAGTGTTTGCAGATATCTCTCCGATTGAGGATTATAGCGGACATCTTAGCTTGGAATTTGTGGATTTCACATTATGTGAGGATGATGTGAAGTATACAATTCCGGAGTGTAAACAGAGAGACGCAACTTATGCAGCTCCTTTGAAGGTAAAAGTCAGACTGTATAACAAAGAAACAGATGAAATTAATGAACATGAGATTTTTATGGGCGATTTACCTCTCATGACAGAGACAGGAACCTTCGTTATCAATGGAGCAGAGCGTGTTATCGTAAGCCAGTTGGTTCGTTCCCCTGGTATTTACTATGGCATTGCGCATGATAAAGTAGGTAAGGAACTCTATTCCTGTACCGTAATCCCGAACCGTGGAGCATGGTTAGAGTATGAAACAGACTCTAATGATATTTTCTATGTACGTGTTGACCGTACCAGAAAAGTGCCAATCACAGTATTACTGCGTGCATTAGGACTGGGAACCAACCAGGAAATTATAGATTTATTTGGTGAAGAGCCAAAGATTTTAGCATCTTTTGGAAAAGACGTTGCTACAAGCTACGAGGAAGGTCTTCTGGAATTATATAAGAAGATTCGTCCGGGCGAGCCTCTTTCTGTTGACAGTGCAGAGAGCCTGATTACCGCAATGTTCTTCGACCCAAGACGTTATGACCTGGCAAAAGTAGGCCGTTATAAATTTAACAAGAAGCTGGCATTTAAGAACCGTTTACGCGGAAAAGTGCTGGCTGAAGATGTTGTTCTTGAGACTACCGGAGAGGTAATCGAAAAAGGAACAGAGCTGACCAGAGAGCTTGCAGAAGAGATTCAGAACGCAGCTGTTCCGGCAGTATATATTGCTACAGAAGAAAGAAATGAAAAAGTTCTTTCTAATATGATGGTAGACCTCACTACCTATGTTGATGTAGTACCGAAGGAAGTTGGTATTACTGAGCTGGTATATTATCCGGCATTAAAGAAAATCCTGGATGAAAATGAATCCTTGGAAGATATCAAGGAAGCAATTCGTAAAAACGTATCTGAACTGGTTCCGAAGCATATCACCAAGGAAGATATTTTCGCATCCATTAACTACAATATGCACTTGGAGTGGGGCATTGGAAATGATGACGATATTGACCACTTAGGCAACCGTCGTATCCGTGCCGTAGGTGAGTTATTACAGAACCAGTACAGAATCGGACTTTCCAGAATGGAACGTGTGGTTCGTGAGCGTATGACCACCCAGGATCAGGAAGGGATTTCTCCACAGAGCCTGATTAATATCAAACCGGTAACCGCAGCAGTGAAAGAGTTCTTCGGATCTTCCCAGCTGTCACAGTTCATGGATCAGAACAACCCGCTGGGTGAGCTGACACATAAGAGACGTTTATCCGCATTAGGACCAGGTGGTTTATCCAGAGACCGTGCCGGATTCGAGGTTCGAGACGTACACTACTCCCATTACGGAAGAATGTGCCCTATTGAGACTCCTGAAGGACCGAACATCGGACTTATCAACTCACTGGCATGTTATGCAAGAATTAACGAATATGGTTTCATTGAGGCACCATATCGTAAGATTGATAAAACAGATCCTAAGAATCCGCGTGTTACAGAAGATGTTGTATACATGACCGCAGATGAAGAGGATAATTACCATGTAGCACAGGCGAATGAAAAGCTGGATGAAGAAGGACATTTCGTAAGAAATTCCGTTTCCGGTCGTTACTTAGACGAGACACAGGAATATGACAAGCAGATGTTTGATTATATGGACGTATCTCCTAAGATGGTATTTTCCGTTGCTACCGCATTGATTCCGTTCTTACAGAACGATGATGCGAACCGTGCGCTGATGGGATCCAACATGCAGCGTCAGGCAGTACCTCTTCTTACCACAGAAGCTCCTGTAGTAGGAACCGGTATGGAAACCAAGACTGCAGTAGACTCCGGTGTATGTGTAGTTGCAAAGAAATCCGGTACTATTGAGAAATCTGAGTCAAACCAGATTACCGTGAAGAATGATGATGGAACAAGAGATGTATACAAACTGACCAAGTTCTCACGAAGCAACCAGTCCAACTGCTACAACCAGAGACCAATCGTGTTCAAAGGTGATCATGTAGAAGCTGGCGAAGTAATTGCTGACGGACCATCTACTGCTAATGGTGAGCTTGCTCTTGGAAAGAACCCGTTAATCGGATTCATGACATGGGAAGGTTACAACTACGAGGACGCTGTTCTTCTGAGTGAAAGATTAGTACAGGATGATGTTTATACATCTGTTCATATTGAAGAGTACGAAGCAGAAGCCCGTGATACCAAATTAGGACCGGAAGAAATTACAAGAGACGTTCCAGGTGTCGGCGATGATGCATTGAAAGACCTTGACGAAAGAGGAATCATACGTATCGGTGCAGAAGTTCGTGCCGGTGATATTCTGGTAGGTAAGGTTACTCCAAAGGGAGAGACAGAGCTTACCGCAGAAGAGAGACTGTTACGTGCCATCTTCGGTGAGAAAGCAAGAGAAGTAAGAGATACTTCCTTGAAAGTACCACATGGTGAATATGGTATCATTGTAGAGGCGAAAGTATTTACAAGAGAAAATGGTGACGAATTATCCCCTGGTGTAAATCAGGCAGTTCGTATTTACATTGCACAGAAGAGAAAAATCTCCGTTGGAGATAAGATGGCTGGACGTCATGGTAACAAGGGTGTCGTTTCCCGTGTACTTCCGGTAGAAGATATGCCATTCCTGCCGAACGGCCGTCCGCTGGATATTGTATTGAACCCATTGGGTGTACCTTCCCGTATGAATATCGGTCAGGTCCTGGAGATTCACTTAAGTCTTGCAGCGAAAGCACTTGGATTTAACATTGAGACTCCTGTATTTGATGGCGCACGGGAGATTGATATTCAGGATACCCTGGAACTGGCAAATGATTATGTCAACTCCACCTGGGAAGAATTTGAAGCAAAATATAAAGATACATTGCGTGAAGATGTAATGCAGTATCTTTCCGATAACAGAGACCACAGAGAATTATGGAAGGGCGTTCCGATTTCCCGTGACGGAAAGGTTCAGCTTCGTGACGGACGTACCGGAGAAGAATTTGACTCACCGGTTACCATTGGCCACATGCATTACCTGAAACTGCATCATCTGGTAGATGATAAGATTCATGCACGTTCTACCGGTCCTTACTCCTTAGTAACACAGCAGCCTCTGGGTGGTAAAGCTCAGTTTGGTGGACAGCGTTTCGGAGAGATGGAGGTTTGGGCACTGGAAGCTTATGGTGCATCTTACACATTACAGGAGATTCTGACTGTGAAGTCCGACGACGTGGTTGGCCGTGTGAAGACATACGAAGCAATCATTAAGGGTGACAATATCCCTGAACCGGGAATCCCAGAATCCTTCAAGGTACTTCTCAAAGAACTTCAGTCCCTTGGTCTTGATGTCAGAGTATTAGACGAAGACCGTAACGAAGTTGAACTGATGGAGACCAGCGAATATGGTAACACAGATTTGAATTCCATTATCTCAGGCGATAAAGATTTCGCGTTTGAAGACAGCGAGTCCTTCGGAAAGATGGGCTTCACCAAACAGGAATTTGATTCTGAGAGTGGAGAACTCAACAACGTAGAAGAAGAGGAAGAGGATGATGACGCAGGCTTCGATTTTGACGATGCTGCCGATGAAGTTCTTGACGAAGAATAAATAGGAAGGGAGTGTCATTAATGCCAGGAACAGTAAAACAGGAAACTTACCAGCCGATACAGTTTGATGCAATTCAGATTGGTCTGGCATCACCTGAGAAAATCAGAGAGTGGTCCAGAGGAGAAGTTAAGAAACCTGAGACCATTAACTATAGAACTTTGAAACCGGAAAAAGATGGATTGTTCTGTGAGAAGATTTTTGGACCAAGCAAAGACTGGGAATGTCATTGTGGTAAGTACAAAAAGATTCGTTATAAAGGTGTTGTCTGCGACCGCTGTGGTGTTGAAATCACCAAAGCCAGCGTTCGTAGAGAGCGTATGGGACATATCGAGCTTGCTGCTCCGGTATCCCATATCTGGTACTTCAAAGGAATTCCATCCCGTATGGGATTAATCTTAGATCTTTCTCCAAGAACATTGGAGAAGGTTCTGTACTTTGCTTCCTATATCGTACTGGATGCAGGTCCTACAGATTTATCTGTAAAGCAGGTATTATCCGAGCAGGAATATCAGGATGCAAGGGAAAAATATGGCAGCTCTTTCCGTGTTGGAATGGGTGCAGAAGCCATTCTTGAGTTATTACAGGCAATTGACCTGGAGAAAGATGCAGCAGAGCTGAAAGCAGAATTAAAAGATGCTACCGGCCAGAAACGTGCAAGAATCATCAAGAGACTGGAAGTTGTAGAATCCTTCCGTGAATCCGGAAATAAACCGGAGTGGATGATTATGACCGTTATCCCGGTTATTCCACCAGACTTACGACCTATGGTACAGCTGGATGGCGGACGTTTTGCAACATCCGATTTAAATGATTTATATCGTAGAATTATCAATAGAAATAACCGCCTGAGAAGATTATTAGAGTTAGGTGCACCTGATATCATCGTTCGTAACGAGAAGAGAATGCTGCAGGAAGCAGTAGATGCCCTGATTGACAACGGTAGAAGAGGAAGACCGGTAACCGGACCTGGTAACCGTGCTCTGAAATCTCTGTCCGATATGCTGAAAGGTAAATCTGGACGTTTCCGTCAGAACCTTCTTGGAAAACGTGTAGACTACTCTGGACGTTCCGTTATCGTCGTAGGACCGGAACTTAAGATTTATCAGTGTGGTCTGCCAAAAGAAATGGCAATCGAGCTGTTTAAACCGTTTGTTATGAAAGAGCTGGTTGCAAACGGAACTGCGCACAATATTAAGAGTGCAAAGAAGATGGTTGAAAGATTACAGTCGGAAGTCTGGGATGTCTTAGAAGATGTCATCAAGGAGCATCCGGTTATGCTGAACCGTGCTCCTACACTGCATAGACTTGGTATTCAGGCATTTGAGCCAATCCTGGTAGAAGGTAAAGCAATTAAGCTTCACCCATTGGTATGTACCGCATACAACGCCGACTTCGACGGAGACCAGATGGCTGCCCATTTACCACTGTCACAGGAAGCACAGGCAGAATGTCGTTTCATGCTGCTTTCACCGAACAACCTGTTAAAACCTTCTGATGGAGGTCCTGTAGCCGTTCCTTCACAGGATATGGTTCTTGGTATCTACTATCTGACACAGGAAAGACCAGGTTCCTTAGGAGAAGGCGGATACTATAAGAGTGTAAACGAAGCAATTCTGGCATATGAGAACCAGGCACTGACCTTACATTCCAGAATCCATGTGCGTGTTCATAAGACCATGCCGGATGGAACTGTTAAGACTGGTGTCGTTGAGTCCACACTGGGAAGATTTATCTTCAATGAAATCATTCCTCAGGATTTAGGTTTCGTAGACAGAAGCAAGCCTGAAAATGAACTGGTACTGGAAATCGATTTCCATGTAGCAAAGAAACAGTTAAAACAGATTCTGGAAAAAGTTATTAATACACACGGAGCAACCAAGACCGCTGAGGTATTAGACGATATTAAGTCCATGGGTTACAAGTACTCTACAAGAGCAGCTATGACCGTATCTATTTCAGATATGACGGTACCGCCTCAGAAACCGGAAATGATTGCAAAGGCTCAGGATACGGTAGACCGCATTTCAAGACAGTACAAACGTGGTCTTATTACAGAGGAAGAGCGTTACAAAGAAGTTGTTGAAACATGGAAAGAGACTGATGATGAGCTGACAGAAGCACTGCTTTCCGGTCTGGATAAATACAACAACATCTTCATGATGGCAGATTCCGGAGCCCGTGGTTCTGATAAACAGATTAAACAGTTAGCAGGTATGCGTGGTTTGATGGCTGATACAACCGGTAGAACAATCGAGCTGCCTATCAAATCAAACTTCCGTGAAGGTCTTGAAGTATTGGAGTACTTCATGTCCGCACATGGAGCCCGAAAAGGTATGTCCGATACTGCGTTACGTACCGCCGATTCCGGTTACTTAACCAGACGTCTGGTAGACGTATCACAGGATCTGATTGTCCGTGAATCTGATTGCTGCGCAGGCACAGGAAGAGAGATTCCTGGTATGTATGTCAAAGCATTCATGGATGGAAAAGAAGAAATCGAAAGTCTTGAAGAGCGTATTACAGGAAGATTCTCCTGTGAGACAATTTGCGATAAAGATGGTAATGTGCTTGTAAAAGCAAACCATATGATTACACCAAAACGTGCTGCAGCAATTATGAGCAAGGGTGTAGATGAGAATGGAGAACCATTAACCAAGGTTAAAATCCGTACGATTCTTACCTGCCGTTCCCACATTGGAGTTTGTGCAAAATGTTACGGAAGCAATATGGCTACCGGTCAGGCGGTACAGGTTGGTGAAGCGGTTGGTATTATCGCAGCTCAGTCTATCGGAGAACCTGGTACACAGCTTACCATGAGAACATTCCACAACGGTGGTGTTGCCGGTGACGATATTACACAGGGTCTTCCTCGTGTCGAGGAGTTGTTTGAGGCAAGAAAGCCTAAGGGACTTGCAATTATCACAGAATTTGGTGGTGTTGCAACCATTAAAGATACCAAGAAGAAACGTGAGATCATTGTAACAAACAATGAAACAGGTGAGGCTAAGACTTATCTGATTCCTTACGGTTCCAGAATTAAGATTATGGATGGAGCAGTATTAGAGGCTGGTGATGAGCTGACCGAAGGTTCTGTAAATCCGCACGATATCCTTAAGATTAAGGGCGTACGTGCCGTACAGGATTACCTGATTCAGGAAGTACAGCGTGTATATCGTCTGCAGGGTGTTGAAATTAACGATAAGCATATCGAGGTTATCGTACGTCAGATGTTAAAGAAGATTCGCATTGAAAATAACGGAGATTCTGAGTTCCTGCCAGGAACATTAGTAGATAATCTGGATTACGAAGAGATGAATGAGCAGTTAGAGGAAGAAGGCAAAGAGCCGGCAGAAGGTAAACAGGTATTACTTGGTATTACCAAAGCATCTTTGGCAACCAACTCCTTCTTATCAGCAGCATCCTTCCAGGAGACAACTAAGGTTCTGACAGAAGCAGCTATCAAGGGCAAGATTGACCCATTGATTGGTCTGAAAGAGAACGTAATTATCGGTAAGCTGATTCCGGCTGGTACTGGTATGAAGCGTTATCGTAACATCAAACTGAACACAGATGTAAACGAAGAGGAAGAACTCTCCTTTGATGATTTTGACGGATTCGATGAGGCACCTGTGACAGATGAAGTCGAAGAGACAGAAGCAAAAGAAGAAGTAACTGCTTCTACAGAAGAATAATGTAAGGTTCGAAGAACTGATGCAGATACAGGAAGGGAAGCTCTGGCTTGATAGGCCGGAGTTTCCCTTTCGAGTTAGAGATTCTTTTAAGCTTTTATTCAGGTGGTAGAATAAACAAACGAGGAAAATCCAATGAAAGTAATCGTAGCAATAGATTCATTAAAAGGCAGCTTAAGTTCCTTAGAGGCAGGAAAAGCAGTGGAAGATGGTATTAAAAAAGCAATACCAACAGCAGAAGTTATGATAAAGCCGGTTGCAGATGGTGGAGAAGGAACAGTAACAGCCCTGACCACCGGATTGCAGGGCAGTCTGGAAAAGGTAGCGGTAACAGGACCCCTTGGACAGAAGGTCGAGGCAGCGTATGGTATCCTGCCGGATAAAACAGCAGTCATTGAAATGGCAGAAGCCGCCGGACTGCCACTAGTGCCGGTGGATAAACGAAATCCAATGGAAACCACTACTTATGGTGTGGGGGAACTGATAAGCCATGCCATGGATAGAGGCTGCCGTAAGTTTATCGTTGGAATTGGCGGCAGTGCCACCAATGATGGCGGTGTCGGAATGCTGCAGGCTTTGGGGTGTCATTTTTATAAAAAAGATGGAATCGAAATAGGATTTGGAGCAACAGAACTGAAAGACCTGGAAACGATAGATACGGAGGCGTTGGATAAGAGGCTGAAAGAATGTACTTTTGAAATAGCCTGTGATGTGACCAATCCATTATGTGGCACAACAGGAGCCAGTGCTGTGTTTGCACCACAGAAGGGCGCAGACGAGCCCATGGTAGTAAAACTGGATGCGGCATTAGCTCATTTTGCTGATGTAACAGAAAAGGCTTTAGGCGTAGACAACCGGAACATGCCGGGAGCCGGAGCAGCAGGCGGACTGGGCTTCGCATTTGCATCTTATCTGGGCGGGGATTTACGTCCGGGCGTAGAGATAGTATTAGATGCGGTATTGCCGGAGAAAGAATTAAGTGAAGCTGATATCGTAGTGACCGGAGAAGGAAGATTTGACGGACAGACTGCTATGGGAAAAGCGCCGGTTGGAATTGCAAAGCGGGCAAAAGAAAAGGACTGCATGGTACTGGTATTTGCCGGCAGCATTGAACCACAGGGCGTCCGGAAAGTGCAGGATGAAATGCAGCTTGTAGATGGAGCGTTTCCAATTTTACCAGGTGTGATGACATTGGAAGAAGCCATGCAGAAGACAGTGGCATATGAGAATATGAGCTATACGGCAGAGCAGGTATTCCGGCTGATTGGGAACTGTTATATAAAATAATTTCTATGCCAGCCCTTCGTACCCTAGTTCATAGAGCAGCTCATTGGCATCGGAAAGAGCACAGTTTCTTTGCAGGCAGAAAATAATCGCACTGTCCCGCTCCATACGGGCATAGAGAATCGGATAGCCGGTAGCTTTTAAAAGCTGCTGCACTTCCGTAAAGGATAGGTCCATGGCAAAGCAGAGGGCGAGCACTTTGTCACGGGAAGGACGTTTGCGCCCATCAAAAATCTGATAACAGTAAGTACGGTCAAGACCGCTTTTTCGGATGAGAGAAGGCAGGTCTTGATTTTTTGCCTGAATCAACCGGTTCAGATAATCCGAAAGTGAGACCTCGATCAGCTCAGCTTCCTCCTGCTCTGCATAGTTGGAGAAAGCAGGTGTGTTTTTCAAAATATCTAAAAGTTCCTGGGTTGATTTTTTCATTTGGCGAATCCTCTCATTTCTGCTATAGTGATATTGATTATCATAGAATTGTGGGAATGAAAATTCAAGTAGAAAAGGAAAAAGTGATAACAAATGAGTGAAAAATTATATCAGGATTTTCGGCGGCAGCGGCAGATACCGCTTACCGTACTGGGGGGCCAGCCGCCCTATCAGACCCGGTTGATACAGGATGCTGCCACAGGAAAGATTCTGGTTCAAAAAGCAATACAAAAAGACAGTATTCCGGTTTACCGGAAACTGCAGCAATTAGAAAGTCCACATCTTGCCAGGATTATAAGCTGTGAAGAGCAGCAGGACATCGGCATGGTAACAGAAGAATATATCAGCGGTGAGACACTGGATGAGAAGCTGCACCGGCAGGGCGTTATGCCGCCGGAGCTTGTAAAATATTATATCCGACAGTTACTGGAAGCATTGGAGCAGATTCATGCACAGGGAATCGTACACCGTGATATTTCTCCGAAAAATGTTCTCATTTCTACGGATGGAGTTGTAAAATTACTGGATTTTGATATTGCAAGGAGACGTAAGCGAAATCAGAATGCAGACACGACAATTCTTGGAACCGTAGGATTTGCATCTCCGGAGCAGTATGGCTTCCTTCAGACAGATGCAACCGCAGATATTTATGCACTGGGCGTTCTTATGAATGTGATGCTGGAGGGGACGCTGCCAAATGTGCATCTGACTGCCCGGAAACCATTTTGTAATGTGATAAAAAGATGTATAGAGATTGACCCGCAGAACCGCTATCAGAATGCCGGGGAACTTCGGGAGGCATTAAAATTAGAAAATCCGGGTGCTGTAAAAAAGAAAACGATTCTTCCGGGATTCCGGACCGGAGTTGTCTGGAAAGAGATAGTGGCAGTTTTTGTATATCTGTTTCTGATTATGGGAAGCATACAGTTTCTGATGCTCTATGGCAAGACTCCATTGACTTTTTGTCTGGAAGCAATTGCGGTATTCATCTATGCGTGGATATCCTGCGGGGTTGGATTTAATTTCCTTTTGTGGGACACCAAAGTGCCGGGAATCCGCTCCCTGCAGAAGCCGGTACGGATTATAATCCGGATTATACTGGCACTTACTATCTTTTATTTTGGCATGAAGCTGGAAAACTATGTAAAAATAACCTTACTTGGTCTGCCTCTGAAATAGAAAATATCGAAAGTTATCGGGCTATGAAAGATGCCTCCGATTTTGAACACGGCTGAAAATGTATGCTGCCGGCATACCACAAAGCCTTCCGACTCGTATATGATGATTTCATACATAAGAATGATGAAAAACCGGGAGGCAAGAAAATGGAAAAAGTAAAGAAACCGATTTATAAGAAATGGTGGTTCTGGGTAATTATTGTAGTAGTTGTATTTGCAATTGCAGCAGGCGGCAGCGGAAGTGACAAAAAGGATTCGAAAAAGAATTCTGCTACCAGTACAGAGCAGACGGATAACAAAGACGCAAAGACAAAGGACTCCGATGCAAAAGATGCAGAACCGGAAGAAGATTTATCCGCTGTAGAAACAGAATATACCCTTGGAGCAGGTTATTACACCGCAGGTATTGATTTGCCGGTTGGAAAATGTAACCTTACCGCAGTCAGCGGAAATGGAAATATAAACAGCTCCAATCTTCTGAAGGGTGGAGTCAATGAGATGTTCGGCGTGGATGATGGAAATGATCTTTACGAATCATCCTTTAACGGACTTAAGATGAAAGAAAATGTAGTATTTCATATTTCCGGAGATGTAGTTGTACAGGTCAGCTATACAGAAGTGACTGGTGGCATGACCGGAAGAGAATATGATGAATCCCAGGCGGTAGAATTAGGCAGTGGAAACTATACCGCAGGAACAGATTTTCCGGCAGGAACCTATACGGTGACAGCAGTGGACGGAACCGGAAATGTCAGTTCATCCAATCTGCTTGACGGTGGAATGAATGAGATATTTGGTGTGGATGACGGAAATGGTCTTTATACTTCTGAAGTGAAAAATGTGGAATTCAGTGATGGTGTGGATTTAAAGGTAAGTGGAGTGAATATCCGTCTGGTGCCGGCAAAGGAATAAAAGTATTTACGGAAATATTATAGAAAAGCACAACAGGATTTGCCTGAGGAGGGCAATGCTGCTGTGCTTTTTTTGTAGCTTATGCGTATAGTGAAAAAATATATTCTTATCCGATGTATTTGGAAAGCATTATAACAACGGGAGAAGTTCGCATTGATTTAAGAAAAAATTATGGTACAATTGCAGTGAATATGAGAAGTTATAAAAAGTTATAAAGACTTATAAAAGTTATAAAAGGTTATAAAAACTTATAAAAGGAGTACTCAAAATGACAATCCGTACCGCACAGATGGAAGATATTGATGCAATTACAGCGGTGGAGACAGAATGTTTCCCGCCGGCAGAGGCAGCAACAAGGGAAGAATTTGCAGAACGTCTAAAATATTATAAAGACCATTTCTGGCTGATGTTTGATGAGGGACATCTGGTGGCATTTGTAGATGGCATGGTGAGTAATCAGAAAGACCTTACAGATGAAATGTATGTAAAAGCAGAACTGCATGAGGAACAGGGTGACTGGCAGATGATTTTCGGCGTGAATACCATTCCTGCATATCGAAGATGCGGTCTGGCAGAGCAGCTATTAAAAAGAGCTATTGCAGATGCAAAAGCCCAGGGAAGAAAAGGGCTGGTGCTGACCTGCAAGGATAAGCTGATACATTACTATGCGAAATTTGGCTTTGAAAATGAAGGCGTATCAGAATCTACCCATGGAAACGTGGTGTGGAACCAGATGCGTCTGACTTTCTAAAAATGGAATATCTTATAAAAACGAAATGAGGCAGAACATTGAAATATAAAAAAGTAGTAAAAGGAAGCTTTGTAGACCGCCCGAATCGTTTTATAGCCCATGTTAAGATTGACGATGAGATTCAGACAGTACATGTAAAGAATACCGGGCGGTGCCGGGAACTGCTGCTTCCGGATGCGGAAGTTTATCTGGAAGTGGCAGACAATCCGGCACGAAAGACAGCCTATGATCTGATTGCGGTCTATAAAGAAAATTTTGGCTTAATAAATATTGACAGTCAGGCACCGAATAAGGTGGCAAAGGAATGGCTTGAAACACAGAATTATGATGTAGTGAAACCGGAGTATAAATATGGAAATTCCAGAATTGATTTCTATATGAAGAAAGGGGTGCAGGAATATCTGATGGAAGTAAAGGGCTGTACCTTAGAACGGCAGGGAATCGGTTATTTTCCCGATGCACCAACAGAGCGAGGGGTAAAGCATTTACGGGAATTGATTGGAGCAAAAAAAGCCGGTTATGAATGTGCTGTGGCATTTGTGATTCAGATGGAAGGCGTAGCGGAAGTCCGGGCAAATGAAGAGACACACCCGGAGTTTAAAGATGCGTTAGAAGAAGCGCGGGCAGCAGGCGTAAAAGTATTGTTTCTTATGTGCAAGGTGGAAAAGGACAGCCTCAGAGTAGTGGAGCAGCGGGAGTAAAAAATGTGGTATAAAGAAAAGGTAGTGCGCTTCTATGATTTAGATAGAAATCTGATAGAGGTAAGGAAGCCGGTGAGGTTGGAAGGAAAGATTTAGCCGGCGAGCCAGAGAACTTCGATTCCGCTGACGCTGCATGGAAGTATGGCTGTCACCACATGAACGGAAAGATTCAGGCATAAGAACGAGAACCGCAACTTCGATACCGCTGACGCTCCATCTCAGTCGTGGCTGTCGCCACATGAACGGAAAGATTCAGGCATAAGAACGAGAACCGCAACTTCGATTCCGCTGCGCTCCATCTCAGTCGTGGCTGTCGCCACATCATCAGAAAGCCTCAGCCAGCGACTAGGATACAAGTATCCAGTCGCTGGCTGAAACTTTCTTTGCGTTTCTCGTAGCTTGCACGAAAAATTTGCTTGACAAGTGGCGAATCGGCTTATATACTGAATTAGTGTGCATACAAATGCACATTTATCAAATAATAGCACAGGAGGTGAAAATAATGCCAACATTTAACCAGTTAGTAAGAAAAGGACGTCAGGAATCAGTTAAGAAGTCAACTGCACCTGCACTTCAGAAGGGCTACAATTCTTTAAAGAAGAAAGCAACTGATACTTCTGCTCCTCAGAAGAGAGGTGTTTGTACCGCTGTTAAGACAGCTACACCTAAAAAACCTAACTCAGCTCTTAGAAAGATCGCCAGAGTTCGTCTTTCCAACGGAATCGAAGTAACAAGCTACATCCCAGGAGAGGGACACAACTTACAGGAGCATAGCGTTGTTCTTATCCGTGGTGGTCGTGTTAAGGACTTACCAGGTACAAGATACCATATCATCCGTGGAACTCTTGATACAGCAGGAGTCGCTAACAGAAAACAGGCTCGTTCCAAATACGGCGCTAAGAGACCAAAAGACGCTAAATAAGCTTAGCGCACACCAATAGTATCACAAACAGAGCTAAAGGTAAGTGTTGGAATTATTGTCACATACGATATATTTCCGCACGAACACATTTTAGAGAGACACATGTGAGTACCGTTGAATTAATCGAAACAAATACTACATGACAGGCACAATGACCTGTGATGCAAAACATGATTAAGGAGGGAAGTAACGTGCCACGTAAAGGACATACTCAGAAAAGAGACGTATTAGCAGATCCGATGTACAATAACAAAGTGGTTACCAAGCTTATCAACAACATTATGTTAGATGGTAAGAAAGGTATTGCACAGAAGATTGTATACGGTGCATTTGACAGAGTTGCAGAGAAGACGGAAAGACCAGCTCTTGAAGTATTCGAGGAAGCTATGAACAACGTTATGCCAGTACTTGAGGTAAAGGCTAGACGTATCGGTGGAGCAACTTACCAGGTACCTATCGAAGTTAGACCGGACCGTCGTCAGGCTCTGGCTCTTCGTTGGCTTACACTGTTTTCACGCAAGAGAGGCGAGAAGACAATGGAAGAAAGACTGGCAAATGAGATCATGGATGCAGCAAACAATACTGGTGCATCTGTAAAGAAAAAAGAAGATATGCACAAGATGGCAGAAGCAAACAAAGCTTTTGCACACTATCGTTTCTAATCAGAACGAGAGCATATTTTTTCGGTTAAGAAAATTAGGAGGAAAAAACCTTGGCTGGAAGAGAATATCCGTTAGAGAGAACCAGAAACATTGGTATTATGGCGCACATCGATGCTGGTAAAACAACGTTGACAGAGCGTATCCTTTATTATACCGGTGTTAACTATAAGATTGGTGATACTCATGAAGGTACTGCTACCATGGACTGGATGGAGCAGGAGCAGGAAAGAGGTATTACCATTACTTCAGCCGCTACGACATGTCACTGGACTTTGGAAGAGTTTACAAAGCCGAAGAAAGGTGCTTTAGAGCATCGTATCAATATCATTGATACTCCTGGACACGTAGACTTTACAGTTGAGGTTGAGCGTTCCCTTCGTGTACTGGACGGCGCTGTCGGCGTATTCTGTGCAAAAGGTGGAGTAGAGCCTCAGTCAGAAAATGTATGGCGTCAGGCTGACACATACAACGTACCTAGAATGGCATTCATTAACAAAATGGACATCTTAGGTGCAAACTTCTACGGAGCTGTTGATCAGATTCGTACAAGATTAGGTAAAAATGCCATTGTTCTTCAGTTACCAATTGGTAAGGAAGATGATTTTAAGGGAATTATTGATTTGTTTGAGATGAAAGCTTACATCTACAATGATGATAAGGGAGATGATATCTCTGTAACAGACATCCCAGATGATATGAAAGACGACGCAGAATTATATCATACCGAACTGGTTGAAAAAATCTGCGAGTTAGATGATGACCTTATGATGCAGTATTTAGAGGGAGAAGAGCCATCTGTTGAAGATATGAAGGCTGCCCTCAGAAAAGGTACCTGCGAGTGTACAGCAGTTCCGGTATGTTGTGGTTCTGCTTACCGTAACAAGGGTGTTCAGAAATTATTGGATGCTATCGTAGAATATATGCCAGCTCCAACAGACATCCCGGCTATTAAGGGTGTTGACCTTGAAGGAAATGAAGTAGAGAGACATTCATCTGATGATGAACCATTCTCCGCTCTTGCATTCAAGATTATGACTGACCCATTCGTAGGAAAACTTGCATTCTTCCGTGTTTACTCTGGTGTAATGAACTCCGGATCTTACGTACTGAATGCAACAAAAGATAAAAAAGAACGTGTAGGCCGTATCCTTCAGATGCATGCAAACAAGAGAGCAGAGCTTGAAAAAGTTTACTCTGGAGATATTGCAGCAGCCGTTGGATTTAAGTTTACAACTACTGGTGATACCATCTGTGATGAACAGCATCCGGTTATCTTAGAGTCCATGGAATTCCCAGAGCCAGTTATCGAGCTTGCTATCGAGCCTAAGACAAAAGCTGGACAGGGTAAGATGGGTGAAGCTCTTGCAAAACTTGCAGAAGAAGATCCTACTTTCCGTGCTCATACAAATACAGAAACAGGACAGACCATCATCGCTGGTATGGGTGAGCTCCATCTGGAAATCATCGTTGACCGTCTGCTTCGTGAATTCCACGTAGAAGCAAACGTAGGTGCTCCACAGGTTGCTTACAAAGAGACATTTACAAAGCCAGTTGATCAGGAATACAAATATGCAAAACAGTCTGGTGGACGTGGACAGTACGGACACTGTAAAGTTAAATTCGAGCCAATGGATGCCAACGGAGATGAACTCTTCAAGTTTGATTCTGCAGTTGTTGGTGGTGCTATTCCTAAGGAATACATCCCTGCAGTAGGCGAAGGTATCGAAGAAGCTACCAAAGCTGGTATCCTTGCAGGATTCCCAGTAGTAGGTGTTCATGCTACCGTATATGATGGATCTTACCATGAGGTCGATTCATCTGAGATGGCATTCCACATTGCCGGATCCATGGCTTTCAAAGAGGCTATGGCAAAAGCAGCTCCTGTAATTCTTGAGCCAATCATGAAAGTTGAAGTTACTATGCCGGAAGAGTACATGGGAGATGTTATTGGTGACATTAACTCTCGTCGTGGACGTATCGAAGGTATGGATGACATCGGTGGTGGAAAAATGGTTAAAGCATATGTTCCACTTGCTGAGATGTTTGGATACTCAACAGACTTACGTTCCAGAACTCAGGGACGTGGTAACTACTCAATGTTCTTCGAGAAATATGAGCAGGTTCCGAAGTCTGTACAGGACAAGATTGTTGCATCTAAAGCAAAATAATAAAAATGCTTGAAAAACTCGCAAGTTTTTTATATAATCAGAAATAGCCGAGTGACTTATTAAAATGTAAAAATAAGCGCCCAGAAAGGGCATAAAATTAAGGAGGACGTTTTAAAATGGCAAAAGCTAAGTTTGAAAGAACCAAACCACATTGTAATATCGGAACCATTGGTCATGTAGACCATGGTAAAACAACTTTAACAGCAGCTATTACAGCAGTTTTAGCAGCAAGAGTTGCTGGTAATACAGCTACAGATTTCGCTAACATCGATAAAGCTCCAGAAGAGAGAGAGAGAGGTATCACTATCTCTACAGCTCACGTTGAGTATGAAACAGAGAAGAGACATTACGCACACGTTGACTGTCCTGGACATGCTGACTACGTAAAGAACATGATTACCGGAGCAGCTCAGATGGACGGCGCTATCCTTGTTGTTGCTGCAACTGATGGTGTTATGGCTCAGACAAAGGAGCACATCCTTCTGTCTCGTCAGGTAGGTGTACCTTACATCGTTGTTTTCTTAAACAAATGTGATATGGTAGACGACCCAGAGTTAATCGAGTTAGTAGAAATGGAAGTTACAGAGCAGTTAGAGGAATATGGTTTTGAAGGCTGCCCAATCATCCAGGGTTCTGCTCTTAAAGCTCTTGAAGATCCTAACGGACCATGGGGCGACAAGATCATGGAATTAATGGATACTGTAGATAGCTATATCCCAGATCCACAGCGTGATACAGATAAACCTTTCTTAATGCCAGTTGAGGACGTATTCACAATCACAGGTCGTGGTACTGTTGCAACAGGTAGAGTAGAAAGAGGAACATTACATCTGAATGACGAACTTGAAATCCTTGGTGTTAAGGAAGATGTTCAGAAGACAGTTGTAACTGGTATCGAGATGTTCCGTAAGCAGTTAGACGAGGCTCAGGCTGGTGATAACATCGGTGCACTTCTTCGTGGTGTTAACCGTGACCAGATCGTTCGTGGACAGGTTCTTGCTAAACCAGGTACTGTAACATGCCACAGAAAATTCACAGCTCAGGTTTACGTTTTAACAAAAGATGAAGGTGGACGTCATACTCCTTTCTTCAACAACTACAGACCTCAGTTCTACTTCAGAACAACTGACGTAACTGGTGTTTGTGAATTACCAGCAGGTACAGAAATGTGTATGCCTGGTGATAACGTAGAAATGACTATCGAACTGATTCATCCAGTAGCTATGGAGCAGGGTCTTACATTCGCTATCCGTGAAGGTGGACGTACTGTAGGTTCAGGACGTGTTGCTACAGTTATCGAGTAATCTTTGCTCTTGCAATGAATTGCTAAAATAAGTAAAATTAACCCGGAGAGTGTTCGCACTTCTCCGGGTTTTTTGCAACTTGCACACAACCAACAGAGGGAAACATTATGGTTACTTGTAGAGACGTCAATAATTTGGATCTGGATGGAGTAGAACTGCTGACAGGGGAAGTAGGACTGGACAGAGTGGTGTCCTGGACATATTTTGTGCAGACGAAGCCCTATGAAGAGCATATGAATCCTGGCAACTTCGCACTGATTGTAGTGGATTATCTGCGGTTTGACATCGAGAAGACCTTTGAAACAATGGTAGAACTGAATGCACTGGGAATTTCCGGGCTTGCAATATCAATTGTGGATGATCGGGAGAAGATTCCACAGAAAATGATAGACAAGGCGGTTGAATTGAAATTGCCACTGTTCTATGTCCGCTGGGAAGGCGCAACCTTCGTGGATATTGCACAGAGTATCGGGCAGCTGATACTGGAAACCAATATTACAAATAAGCGTACCGGGGACTATTTATATAATCTACTGTTTGGATATGAAGTAAATGATAAATATATTGAAAAAATATCCAGCCAGTTTGGACTGGCTTTCGACCGGGCATATCGTGTTGGAATCATTGTAATTGACCGGAAATATGGAATTAACCTGGAGCAGGATGAGCATACTTATCTCTATTATACGGACTGTTTGAACCGGGAAGTAATGCATATGGAAAATCGTCCGATGTATATGCGTTTCTTAAATAAATTTGTGCTGCTGTTTGAGGCAACGGAGGATAAGGAGACAGAACGGCAGATTGAACAATTGCTAAAGAAACTGGACAGCCGCCCGCAGTTTGCCGGGCTGATACACAGTACCTGTATTTTAGGCGCAGCTTATATGGATCCGTCTGAATTTGGCAAGAGCTATCAGGAAGCAAAAAATCTGATTCCAAAGAAAGATTATCTGCCGAATCCTACTAATAAAAAAGTGCTTAGTGCCAGTTCCATGGGCATTTATAAATATATGTTTAACAACGGAAATCAGCAGGAAATACTGGACTACTGTAATGACAAATTAAAGAAGCTTGAGATGTATGACCAGACCAATGGGGCATTTCTGGTGGAGACACTGCTGACATATTATATGAGTGGATTTAATGTGGGAAAGACAGCAGAGGCTTTGTATATCCATCGGAATTCCCTGCAGTACCGCCTGAAGAAGATAGAAGAAATATTGGAGGTTGACCTGGAAGATTCCATGGAATATCTCGATATTGTAAACTGTATTCTGGTAAAAAGATTGATGTTTAATTAAGATACTGTGCAAAATGCACAATCAAATTGTGCATTTTGAAAGTTGAAAAGAAGAAAAAGAAAGTATACTATACTGTCTATCAGCAAAGACGCTTTGAGAGAAAAGAAATCTCAAGCGTCTTTTTTGATACTCTAGAGAAACAAAAAGTCGGCTTCACATTTGCATTTAAGGAGGAACATATTATGAATAAAAGAAAATTATTAGCATTGGTACTGACAGGAGTTATGGCAATATCTACATTGGCAGGATGTGGTTCATCAGATACAAAAACATCCGATACAGATGTGAAAACCTCAGAGACAGCAGAGACATCTGATAAGAATGTATTAAGAGTTGGAATGGAATGTGCATATGCTCCATTTAACTGGACACAGGACAGTGATACAACACCGGATGGAAGCAAGGCGGTTCCGATTTATGGATCTGACTATTATGCATATGGATATGATGTGGCAGTAGCCCAGAAGCTTGCTGATGAGATGGGAATGGATTTAGAGGTTCATAAAGTAGAATGGTCTTCCATTGGAATCTCATTAGATGCAGGAGATTATGATGTAATCATCGCAGGAATGGGAAAAACAGCAGAAAGAGAAGCTTCTTATTCATTTACAGAACCATATTATTACAGAGATAACTGTATCGTAGTAAAAAAGGGAAGTGCTTATGAAAATGTAAAAGGACTTTCTGATCTGGCAGGAACCGGATGTAAAGTAACAACACAGTTAGGAACCGGCTGGGTACCTCTTTTGGATCAGATTGAAGGTGCAGAGCAGTCAGGAAATTATGAGACAACATCCGAATGTTTCATGGCAATATCCAATGGTGTTGCAGATGTATGTGTCGTAGATTTGCCAACCGCACAGTCAGCAGCACTTACCAATGATGACCTTGTGATTATTCAGTTAGATGCAGATGATTCTTTCACCGGTGATGATGAAATGGTAAATGTATGTATCGCTACCAGAAAAGATGATACCGCATTAAGAGATAAAATCCAGGATGCAATGGATGCAATTGGCTGGAATGATAAAGCCAAAATGGATGAGCTGATGGATACTGTTCTGACACAGCAGCCGGCAGCAAACTAGAAATATTTCCAGCGTGAGCTGAGTAACAGATAAAGTGAGGTAGAGAAATATGTTAGTAGAAAATCCGAGTAATTCGTTAGAGTGGATGATATTTTTAGCCCAGAAATATGCAAGTATGTTTATCAAAGGAACCTGGCTTACGCTGGAAATTGCTGTAATCGGAACGCTGGTTGGTTTTGTGTTAGGCTATATTGTCGGACTTGTAAATGATGCAAAAATCAGCGAGGGTGATAATATTTTCAAGAAGCTTCTGATGCGGCTTTTGAAAATCATTTTTACCGTATATGTGGAAATCTTTCGTGACACTCCAATGATTGTTCAGGCAATGATTGTATACTATGGAATAAAAATGCTGGGAGTAGAAATGACACCGGTATTTGCAGGTATTGTGGTAACGGTATTAAATACCGGAGCTTACATGGGTGAGACAGTACGTGCCGGAATCGGCTCCATTGATATGGGCCAGCGTGAAGGCGCATGGGCAATGGGAATGTCGCCATTTAAGACAATGCTGTATGTGGTATTGCCACAGGCATTTAAAAATATTATCCCGGAGATGGCAAATACTTTCCTGACAAACCTGAAAATGACATCCGTATTAAATGTAATTGCAGTACAGGAACTTTTCATGGCTGCAAAAACAGTTGGAGGAAATTATTACAAATACTTCGAGTCATACCTGGTAATTGCAGTGATTTACTTTGTATTGTGCTTTGTCTTTGATAAGATTTTCAAATTTATTGAAAAGAAAATGCAGGGCAAGACAGATTACGCACTGGCAATTGAGTATATGGATAATCAGTAGGAGGAACGGATATGGGAGAGACAGTAATTTCAATCAAGGATTTGAGCAAATCATTTGGGAATCATGAGGTTTTAAGAAAAATAGATATTGATATAGAAGCAGGAGAAATTATCTGTATAGTTGGTTCTTCCGGTTCCGGAAAGTCAACGCTGCTGCGGTGTATCAATAAACTGGAGCGGCAGACCTCCGGTAAAATCCTTTACCATGATAAGGAAGTCCGGAATGTACAGAAGGACATCAATGAATACCGCTCCAGGGTGGGAATGGTATTTCAGTCCTTTAACCTATTTAACAATATGACTGTATTGCAGAACTGCATGCTCTGCACCAGAAAGGTGCTTCATATTTCCAAAGAAGAGGCATTTAACCGGGCAATCACACATTTAAAGGATGTAGGAATGGCTCCTTATATCAATGCAAAACCATCACAGCTTTCCGGAGGACAGAAACAGAGGGTTGCCATTGCAAGGTCTCTTTGCATGAATCCGGAAGTACTTCTTTTCGATGAGCCGACTTCTGCACTGGACCCGGAAATGGTAGGAGAAGTATTAAATGTTATGAAAGAGCTTGCCAAGACGGGACTTACAATGATTATTGTTACTCATGAGATGGCATTTGCAAGGGATGTGTCCACCAGAACCATTTTCATGGATTCCGGCTATGTGGCAGAGGATGCAGCTCCATCCGAACTGTTTACCAATCCGAAGAATCCGAGAACACGGGAATTCTTAAGTCGTTATTTAGCAGGTTAAAGGAGGACAGAAAATATGGAGAATTTTGTAATAACCTTTGCAAGAGGATTCGGAACAGGCGGAAAGGCGATTGCTTCCCAGCTGGCAAAGGAGTTAGGTATTCACTGTTATGAAAACCGGATCTTAACACTGGCAAGCCAGCTCAGTGGACTGGATGAGAATATTTTTCAGGAAGTAAATGAAAAAATGAGGGAGACCAGTGGATTTTCCAGCTTTTTAAGAGGGCTGCCACGGTCAAGACGTTACATTTCCAGAAATGAAAAATTCGTATCGGATGACAAGCTGTTTGAATATCAGAGTGAAATTATCAAAGATCTGGCAGAAAAAGAGTCCTGCGTCATCGTCGGAAAATGTGCCGATTATGTACTGAAGGGCAAACCAAATGTGGTGAGCATCTATATTGAGGCACCGAGAGCATTCTGCGTGAACCGTACCATGGAAAATATGGGCGTGACCGAAGAGGTTGCTAATGCAACCATAGAGAGGACGGATAAATTCCGGGCAGATTATTATGAATATTACACCCATGGAAATTACTGGACAAACCCGGTCAATTATGACATGACATTAAACAGTGAGCGGGTTGGCGTGCAGAACTGTGTAAAAACCATTGAGCAGTACCTGATTATCAAAGGGCTGATTACACCGGATATGATACATCCGGCAGGAGAATTAAAATAAGAGTTTGGGATAAGAGTTTGGGATAAGAGTTTGGGATAAGAGTTTGAAGTAAAAAGTTTGAAATAAAAGTTCAAAATAAAAGTTCAAAGTAGGAACAGAGTTGGAAAATTAGAAAAAGACAGAAAAAAGCAGGAACACCGAAACTGGAACGGAGCTCCTGCTTTTTTGCGGCAATAAGAAAATGCTGGTGGCAGCTTCCACAGGGATTGTTTTATTGCGAACAAACTGGATTTTATATATAATGAAGTAAAACAACTCGGGAGAAAAATTGATGGAAGCAGGAATGATTACAACAGTGCTTTTGGTAGCATGTGCAACTATATGTATTGGCGTTGGTATCTTTTATTTTTTTATTAATAATACGAAAAACAAGGGGCGGATTTGTCTCCTGCTTCTGGGAATAGGGGGAGGAATCTGGGCACTGGGTTCAGCATTGTATGGAAATTGTACGGATGACAGATTGGCACAGGATTTCTTTTGCATGACAATTGTAGGCTTTAATTTATATGTCATTGCGATTGTAATTTATGTGGCGTGTCTGACTGGTGTAAAAATAAAGGGATATGGCCTGATGGTTGGATTAGGAATACTGACATCTCTGGTGGATGGTGTTTCTTTTGGAAGTATGCGGATCCGCCATTTTTACAGGGTCAATGGAAGAACCTGTTTTACCACAGAATTTCATGGCAGCGTGTTTTATCACTGGATGTATATTATGCTTTGCTTTTTGTGCTGCATCTATATTGTACTATATTGGTCGAAGAAAACTATGCGTAAAAGTCAGAGAAAATATGTGGCATATATCATTCTGGGAAATACAATTATGCTTCTTTCGGCAATTCCGGATACGGTGTTACCATTTTATGGAATTAAATCTTATCCCAGTTCGGTTTATGGTGTAACAGTTTCATTTTTAATGACTGTATTTTTTAGCATCCGGTATGATACTTTTGGAATATCAAAATTAACAGTTTCAGATTATCTGTTTAATCAGATTGATTATGGAGTGCTGGTATATGATTATCAGAGAAATCTCATTTTGCACAATGCAAATGCGGAAACATTATTTGACGAAAATGTGGAACAGCCTTTTGAAGAACTGGTAGCCTGCGAGGGCAAAAAGGAAGAATTTGCTGAACAGCTTTATCAGGGAAAATTAGAGCATTGCAAGGTAAAATGTCTGCAGGGCAATCAGATTTTATCGGTAACGTCTTCGATGGTCTGCGATGAATATGGCGAGATGCAGAACACTATCGTAACACTGGTGGATATTACTTACGAAGAAGAACTTTTAGAGCGGCTCCGGGTGTCAGACCGGGCGAAGACCGATTTTCTTACGAATATGTCCCATGAAATCCGTACGCCAATCAACGGTATTATGGGAATGAACAGTATCCTGCTCCGGCAGATTGATACGCTGCCAAGGGAGAAGATTGCAGAGTATGCAGGAAATATGCAGCGGGCCAGCAGAACCCTGCTTGCCATTGTAAATGACATTTTGGACATTTCCAAAATTGAATCCGGAAAGATGGAGCTGCTTTGCGAGGGTTATGAGCTGGCTTCCCTCATTAACGACTGCTATACGATAGTTGCCTCTAACTGCAAGAAAAAGAATCTGGATCTGTATATGGAAATTGATGAGAATCTTCCATCCATTTTATATGGAGATGATGTCCGCATCCGCCAGGTTGTAAATAATTTCCTGTCCAATGCGGTAAAATATACCAAGCGTGGTCATGTAATTTTAAAAATTTCTTATAGCAGGATAGACGAGGAAAATATCAACCTGCGTATCGATGTAAAGGACAGCGGAATTGGAATCCAGAAGAAGGATATGGAGAACCTTTTCCAGAATTTCACAAGATTAGAAGAGCATAAGAACCGCAATATCGAGGGAACCGGACTGGGACTGAGCCTGACGAAACGTCTGGTAGATATGATGCACGGAGAAGTGCTGGTAGAAAGCCGGTATGGTGAAGGCTCAACATTTACGGCAATTATACCGCAGAAGGTCATCTGCGAAGATGGCATTGGTGATATGAAGCAGATTTTCGAAAACTATGAGCTTTCTGTCGGTGCTATGATGCCGGTACCCCAGTTTGCCGGCGTGCATATCCTTGTGGTGGATGATATGGAAATGAACCGCATTGTGGCAAAAGAGATGCTGCTGCAGACTGGTGCAATCGTGGATGTGGCAGGCAGTGGGGAAGAAGGACTGACTCTGATGAAAGAACAGCACTATGATCTTATTTTCATGGATCAGATGATGCCGGATATGGATGGCATTGCCACCTTTGAGGAAATGAAGCGAATGAATCATCAGAATAAAACTACACCGGTAATTGCCATGACAGCCAATGCGGTAAAAGGAGCAAAGGAAATGTATCTGCAGCATGGATTTGCAGATTATATTTCGAAGCCAATTTTTGAAGAGAAGATGTGGAAGATACTGAAACGTTTTCTGGCGGACAAGCAGACAGAGGCAGTGGAAAAGAAAAATTCTGACGGTGGAGCAGAAGAAAATAAGAAATCATTGCAGGAGCGTTTTCCATACCTTGACACCGAGCAGGGAATGTCCGTATGCATGGAAGACGAAGATTTTTATCTTAAGATATTAAAAGTCTATCTGAAAGATGAGATGGTGGATACTCTGCAGCAGGATTATGAGGCAGGGGACTGGGCGCAGTATCAGATTCATGTGCATGGACTGAAAAATGTGTCTGCGAATATCGGAGCCATGGAGTTGTCTGGGCAGTTTAAGGGATTAGAGTATGCCATCAAGAATCATGACATTCCGGATACGGTTTATATCCGAAGTCATCATGATAAAGTAATGGAGGCATACCAGGAGCTCTTACGGCGGCTGGAGCGGGATGTCTGAGAAGGAGGAAGACAAACATGGTAAAAATCGACTTAATTACCGGCTTTTTAGGTTCCGGTAAAACAACATTTATAAGAAAATACGCCCAGTATCTGATGGAACAGGGCATGAATATTGGAATATTAGAGAATGATTATGGCGCAGTAAATGTGGACATGATGCTGCTGCAGGATTTGATGGGAGATAACTGTGAGTTGGAAATGGTAGCCGGAGGCTGTGATAAGGACTGCCACAGAAGACGTTTTAAGACAAAGTTAATCGCCATGGGCATGTGCGGATATGACAGGGTGCTGGTGGAGCCATCCGGAATTTTTGATGTGGACGAATTCTTTGATGCACTGCGGGAAGAACCACTGGATCAATGGTACGAGATTGGAAATGTAATTGCAATCGTAGATGCAAAACTGGAAAAAGAGTTGTCTGATGAGGCAGATTTTATTCTGGCATCAGAGGTGGCAGATGCAGGCTGCATTCTATTAAGCCATGCCGATGAAGCTACAGCAGAAGAAATGGATGCAACGGTTGCACACATCAACGAAGCCTTGGAGAAGATTCACTGTAAGAGAAGACTGGAAAAAGAGATTCTGCATAAGAGTACACCGCAGCTTACTTCGGAAGATTTGCACCGGATTATGAGCAGCGGCTATGTGATGGAAAATTATGAGAAAATGGATCTGGAGGAACACTCCGGTTTCGAGTCCCAGTATTTTATGAATGTACCTATGACGGCAGAAAAAATGCAGAAGGTTGCAAAAGAAATCTTAGAAGACAGTTCCTGCGGAGCAGTATTTCGGATTAAGGGATTTATAAAAGCAGAAGATAATTCCTGGATACAACTTAATGCTACCCATAACGGAGTGCGGATGGAACCGATTCAGGAAGGCCAGGAAGTTATTATTGTAATCGGAGAGCATTTACAGCGGGATAGAATCGAAGCTTATATCGGAGCGGAGAGTGTATAAAGTCAAAACGATACTATAGTGTACGAATGAATAATACAAATGTACAATATAATATACAAAAACATACAATATATTCTATTAATTCTCATGAACAGACTGAAAAAAGCAGAAAAAACAGGAAAATGCAACTTTTTGTAAAAAAATATTGACAGAGCAAAAAAGACGTGATATTGTATAACTGTTCAAAATAATAGACAAACAAAAGCGAAGGCGCTTACCAATCGGTAAGTGCCTTTTTTATTTTACAGGAAATTGCTTTCCTGTAAAGTAAAAAACGCTCCGCGAGCATGCGCACTGCGGCGTATAAGGTAGATGTCGCAAGCGACCGACGCAGGCGCGAGAATGTGCCAAGGCACATTCTTTGTTCCGTCGATTGAACAAAACAAACCGGTTTAAAGAGAAAACAAAAAAGAGTAAAGAATATGTCAAGGAGGATTCAATTATGAAATTAAAAGACACAGGATTAAGCGTACAGGACATTAAAGATAAAGTAAATAAATATATGATTGAAACATATGAGCGTTTCGCTTTCCTGGCTGAGACAGCAGAGGGCATGTACCTCTATGATGAGAAAGGAACACCATATCTTGACTTCTATGCAGGAATTGCTGTTAACAATGCAGGAAACCGTAACCCGAAGGTAGTAGCAGCAGTCAAAGATCAGGTAGATGATATCATGCATACCTTCAACTATCCATATACCATTCCACAGGCACTGTTAGCAGAAAAAGTTTGTAAGACCATTGGCATGGATAAAATTTTCTATCAGAACTCTGGAACAGAAGCAAACGAAGCAATGATTAAAATGGCCCGTAAATATGGAATTGAAAAATACGGTCCAAATAAATATCATATCGTAACTGCTAAAATGGGATTCCACGGAAGAACATTTGGAGCAATGTCAGCAACCGGTCAGCCGGGAAATGGCTGCCAGGTAGGATTCGGACCAATGACTTACGGATTCTCCTATGCACCATACAATGACCTGGAGGCATTTAAAAATGCATGTACCGAAAATACAATCGCAATCATGATTGAACCGGTACAGGGTGAAGGCGGAGTACATCCGGCAACCATGGAATTCATGAAAGGCTTAAGAGAGTTTTGTGATGAGAAAGGAATGCTCTTATTATTAGATGAGGTACAGACCGGATGGTGCAGAACCGGTGCGGTAATGTCCTATATGAATTATGGCGTAAAACCGGATATCGTATCTATGGCAAAAGGTCTTGGCGGCGGAATGCCAATCGGTGCAATCTGTGCAACGGAAGAGGTCGCCAAAGCATTTACTCCTGGTTCCCATGGAACAACCTTTGGTGGACATCCAATCAGCTGTGCAGCAGCTTTGGCTGAGGTGGGGGAGCTCTTAGACAATGACCTGGCTGGAAATGCAAAGAAGATGGGAGATTATTTCTCAGCAAAATTAGAAAAATTACCACATGTCAAAGAAGTAAGACATCAGGGCTTATTAGTTGGTGTAGAATTTGATGATACCATTTCCGGTGTAGATGTAAAACATGGCTGCTTAGACAGAAAGCTTCTGATTACAGCCATTGGTGCACATGTCATTCGTATGGTGCCGCCACTTATCGTATCCGCAGAAGAATGCGACAAGGCATATGCAATCATTGAAGAAACGGTAAAATCACTGGAAAAGTAAGAAATTTAGGAATCCGTGTCCTTCAAACCGGGCACCGGAAGAATAACAGAAAGATAAAAATAAGAAATAGAAAAGACGAGGATGTCACAGAAAATAAGTGCGCCCTCGTCTTTTTTATGCAGATAGTTGTCAGGCATCCATACGAAGCTGCCAGTGGCAGGTTCGTATGGATGAGAAAAAACGCATGTATATACATTAAGGAAGGGAAGCAAAATGGAACATCTTGTTATTACAATAGGATGCGAATATGGCGCAAAAGGAAATCAGATTGGGAAAAAGGTTGCACAGGATTTGGGCATCAAGTTTTATGACCGTGAAACGGTAGATGAGATTATCAAAGAAGTAGGAATTCCCAAAGATATTATGGAAAAGGTAGAAGAAGGAGTGACCATTGCCGGTAAAGGAGCAGAAGGCGATGTCAGGGGCTCTTTCTCCAAATACGCTGATTTGACAGAACGTGCAATTCACGTCCAGAAAACAATTATTCGAAAACTCGCAGCAAGAGAGTCCTGTGTGATTATAGGACGTTCTGCTGATTATATTTTAAAAGAACAAAAACCAATATTACGCATTTTCATTTATGCACCGGATGAAATACGGATAAAGAATGTAATGGAAAGCCACAATCTTTCGGCAGATGATGCAAAATTGCTGATTGTGGAAAAAGATAAACGTTATCACAAAAGACATATGGCACTGACCGGAAGCAATCGTGGAGACAGACATAACAGGGATATGCTGATTAACAGCGATTTGCTGGGTGTGGATGGAACTGCACAGTTGATTGAAGAAGTAGCCGGAAAAGTATTTCAGGAATAGGAGGTAGTAAATATGGAACAGAAGAAAACAGAATTCAATAAAGTATTTAATGCCTGGGATATTCTTGTCATTGCATTTGGTGCCATGATTGGATGGGGCTGGGTCGTATCCTCCGGTGGCTGGATTCAGAAAGGCGGAGTTCTTGGAGCAGCTATCGGATTTGTTCTTGGTGGAATCATGATATTCTTTGTGGGATTGACTTATGCAGAACTTACAGCAGCCATGCCACAGTGTGGTGGTGAGCATGTGTTCAGTTACCGGGCAATGGGCTCAAATGGTTCCTTTATCTGTACATGGGCAATCGTTCTGGGATATGTCGGAGTTACCTGCTTTGAAGCATGTGCATTTCCAACGATTTTGACCTATCTCTGGCCGGGATTTTTAAAGGGATATCTTTATACGGTAGCTGGATTTGATATCTATGCTTCCTGGCTGATTGTAGCAATTATCGTTGCATTTTTAATTATGATAATAAACATTTTTGGAGCCAAAACAGCAGCTGTTTTACAGACCATTCTTACTATTATCATTGGTGGAGCAGGGATTTTGTTGATTGTTGCATCCGTCATCAACGGAAGTATAGATAATCTTAACGGACAGATGTTTGCCGGCACATCAATCGGAGGTGGAATCAAGGCAGTACTCAGTGTTGCGGTGTTATCTCCATTTTATTTTATCGGATTTGATGTTATCCCACAGGCGGCAGAGGAAATCAATGTTCCACCGAAGAAAATTGGAAAAATGCTGATATTATCTGTTGTACTGGCAGTGCTGTTTTACTCACTGGTTATCATTGCAGTAGGTCTGGTATTAAAGCCGGATGCCATTGCAGCATCACAGACAGGAACCGGTCTTGTAACCGCAGATGCCATGGCAGTAGCGTTCAAAACATCGGTTATGGCAAAAGTAATTATTGTTGGTGGAATGTGCGGAATCATTACTTCCTGGAACTCCTTTATGATTGGTGGTTCCCGTGCTTTATATTCCATGGCAGAATCCTATATGATTCCAAGAACTTTTGCAAAACTTCATCCAAAGCATAAGACCCCGTTAAATGCATTAATCCTGATGGGAATTCTTACGATGTTAGCCCCCTTTGCGGGACGTGTCATGATGGTATGGATTTGTGATGCAGGTAACTTTGGATGCTGTCTTGCCTATTGTATGGTATCCATTTCATTTCTGATTTTAAGAAAGAAAGAACCGGATATGCCTCGTCCGTATAAAGTGCCTGGTTATAAATTTGTGGGTGTAATGGCAGTCTTAATGTCAGGATTTATGGTATGCATGTACTGCATTCCGGGAACCGGCGGCAGCCTGATTCTTCCGGAATGGTTGATGGTTGGAGCCTGGAGCTTGCTTGGTGTTGTATTCTTTGTAATCTGTAAAAAGAAATACAAAGAGTCCTTTGGCAGTCTGGTACAGCTTATTTCAGATGAAGATGCAGCAACATTGATGCCGGGGGCAGATGATGTGGAGCTGGATCAGGTAATCGATGTGGCAATCGACCGTGTATTGGCGCGGCTGGCAGGATAATGGAATGTATAGAGTGAAGAAAGCAGAATATAGAAAAGTCGAGTAGTAAGTTCTGAAAATACCGACAGAAAATGAGAGGAAAAGCTATGAACGAATTTAATTTTTCAGTACCACAGAATATTATTGTAGGAAGAGGCTCTATGGCAAAACTTCCGGAAGTTGCAAAAAAAATGGGTGGAAAGCATGCGTTTATCATATCCGGACCGCATCTTAAGAAGATGGGACTGGTGGAGAAAGCTGCAGAATCTTTAAGAGCCGAAGGAATTTTGGTGGATGACTTTACGGATATCGAAGGAAATCCTTCCGTTACAACCGTGGAAGCAGCGACAGAAGCATTTCAGGCTTCCGGGGCAGACTTTATCGTAGCTTTTGGCGGCGGTTCTCCGATGGATGTAGCAAAGGCAGTCGGTGTAGTAGCAAAATACGGTGGAAGCATTACCGAATATGAAGGGGCACATAAAGTGCCGGGCAAAATTATTCCATTGGTGGCACTACCGACTACAGCAGGAACCGGTTCTGAGGTAACAGCATTTTCTGTAATTACAGACCACAGCAGAGACTATAAACTGACGGTATTTTCTTATGAACTGCTGCCGGCATATGCTATTCTGGACGCAGACCTGATTACAACGGCACCAGCCAGTGTGGCGGCAGCCTGCGGAATTGATGCATTTATCCATGCAGAAGAGGCGTATATTTCAACTGCGGCTTCTCCATTTTCCGACGCCATGGCAGAAAAAGCAATGGAGCTCATCGGAGAAAATATCCGGAGATTTGTGGCAAACCGCACCGATGTGGAGGCGGCAGAGGCAATGATGGTAGGCTCACTGTTTGCTGGAATTGCATTTTCTTTTGCAAGACTTGGAAATGTACATGCCATGAGCCATCCGGTCAGTGCATTTTTTGATGTGCCACACGGAGTTGCCAATGCAGTATTGCTTCCGGTAGTAGCGGAGTATAATGCCTTAGCTGACCATGGAAGGTATTATAAAATTTATAACTACATCAGTGAAATTCCGGCCTATGAAGATGAATTTGAACCGATGATGTTAGTGGATGCCATCCGTTCCTTATGCAAAGCCATCGGAATTCCGGCAAATCTTACGGAAGCCATCAATCAGGCAGGCAAAACAGGAAGCATCAGCCGGGAGACCATCGAAGAGAAAATAGAAGCAATGGCAGCAGATGCCATGAAGAGCGGCAATATTGCAGTGAACCCACGGTCATCCCGTCAGTGTGATATAGAAATGTTATACCGCAAGGCACTGTAAAATAGATATCTTTATCAAAAACATCGGTTAATATCATAAAAATTTGATGCGAAAAGTTTGATGTAAAAAATTTGAAGTGAAAGTTTCAAATGGAAAGAGAGGAAAATGTATGGATTACCTGTCACACAATGTATCGGAAAATTTAAAGAGACTGCGTCAGTCCAAGGGAATGAGTCTTGATCAGGTGGCAGAGCAGACCGGTGTAAGTAAGAGTATGCTGGCACAGATTGAAAAGGGAACGGCAAATCCATCATTGGGTGTACTTGGAAAGATTACAAGCGGACTGCGGATTGAATTTCAGACTTTAATTGAAGCTCCCCGTGTGGATTTCTGTCTGGTGAAGCCGGAAGAAATGATTCCAACCAAGGAACTGGAGGGACAGTATAAGGTTTTTACCTGCTTTCCATTTGAGGACTCCCAGTCCGTAGAAATCTACCGGATTGACGTAGAGCCGGGCGGTGTATACACCAGTGGAAGCCACGGCGAGCGGACGAGAGAATATATTACGGTAATTGACGGCGCGCTGACCATAGAATGCCATGACCACAGCCAGAAGGTGGAAAAGAGCCAGGTCTACAAATTTGAAACAGACCAGCCGCACATTTACCGGAATGAAGGAAGTGAACGGGCAAGCTGTATGTGCTTTTTCTTAGACTATACAAATATTCGATAAATATAGCAGGCAATTGCGAAAGAGGTAGAATATTTGGAGTAAAGGAATTTTGAGGTATTTCATGTACGTTGATTTTCAGATGATGAAATACCACAGTTCTAAAATGCGTGTTTTTCTTTTGGTCATAAAAACAGTCTTTCCAATGTTTGCCAGAATCACTGCACGGTTCGTCGAAGTACAGATGCCTGATAAGGGCTGTTAGGGGCACTGGGAATTTCGTCTGGCAACGGGCAACGCTGGTACAGGGATGTACCAGCGAGGCACAATTGAACATGGATGTGAATTTGTGCCGGTTGCCAGATGAAATTAAGATGATATCGAAATTCCCAGTGCCCCTTGCAGGCATTATGTGGCATCTGTTCTCGACGGACAGTGCAGTGATTCTGACAAAGCAACCGGAAAGACAGTTTACCAGCAAGAAAAACCCTCATTCTAAGAACTGTTGGCATTTTACATCTAAGAAAATCAGCTGTACATGGAAAGCCTCAAAATTTTTTGCTCAAAATCTTTCTCAATCCCTCATTCACAATTGCCTGGAATATTTATGGAAGAAATAGAATAAAAAAATATATATTTTACAAAGATTATACAAATATCAGACAAAGCAAATCTTGACTTGATTCATTCCGAGGATTAGAATGGAAAAAGAGAATGAATCAGGAGGTGAAATGCATGGACAGTTGCGATAGTACTGGGCGAAGTAGTATCTGCGGTGGCAGACAGAAGATGATTTTGGCGCAATTGGCCATGGATTTCAGGTAAGAATCCATACAGGACAATTGCTCTTTTTACGCTGGAAATGCGATATGTGTTTCCTGTAATTGTGCGGGTATCATCGGGACTGCTGCCGCAGGAAAATGATATAAGGAGGCAGAAGCAGTGGACGAGAAATTAAAAGAGCAGAATTATGTAGAAGAGTTAATAGAGATAATCCGTAGTACGAAGAGCAATGAGGAACTGCGGGATAAATTATCCGATTATCATGAAAATGATATTGCGGATGCATTTGTGCGTCTGGATGAAGAAGAACGAAAGAGATTATACCCAATCTTGGGAGCGGAACAGGTTGCGGAAATCTTTACTTATATTGATGACCCGGATTTATATCTGAATGAATTGGATCTGGATAAAGCGGCACGGGTTATTTCCTACATGGACTCCGATGATGCGGTAGATGTCTTAGACGAACTGGATGATTCCAAGCAGGCACAGCTGGTAGAGTTGCTGGATGAAGAATCCAGTCATGACATTAAGATGATTCAGTCCTATGAGGATGACGAAATTGGTAGCAAGATGACCACGAACTTCATTGTGATTAAGAATGATCTTACCATCCGGCAGGCTATGCGGGAGCTGATTCGTCAGGCGGGAGAAAATGATAACATTTTGACAGTTTATGTTACTGATGAAGCAGGCAAATTCTATGGAGCCATCGATTTAAAGGACTTAATCATTGCCCGTGAAAATAATGCACTGGAAGATATCATCAGTACATCCTATCCGTATTTGCGGGATCATGAACAGATCAGTGAATGTATCGAGCGAATGAAGGACTATGCAGAGGACTCCATTCCGGTACTGGATGAAAATGATGAAATTTTAGGTGTTATCACATCTCAGGATATCGTAGAAGTTGTGGATGATGAGATGGGTGATGACTACGCAAAGTTAGCAGGTCTGACCGCCGAAGAAGATTTACAGGAAACGCTGGTAGAGAGTATGAAGAAACGTCTGCCATGGCTGATTATCTTACTGGTACTTGGCATGGGCGTATCTTCTGTAGTGGGGATTTTTGAGACCGTTGTAGCCGTAATTCCAATTGTCATGTGTTTCCAGTCGCTGATACTTGACATGGCAGGAAATGTAGGAACACAGTCGCTGGCAGTAACCATTCGTGTACTGGTAGATGAAAATCTTACATCAAAACAGAAGCGTCATCTGGTAGGAAAAGAAATGCGTGTTGGGTTTATGAACGGGCTTTTTCTGGGAATACTGGCATTTTCCTTTATCGGATTATATGTCTGGTTGTTAAAGAATAATCCGGTGAGTCATGCATTTATTATTTCAGGATGCGTGGGCCTTGCACTGATGATAGCAATGGTAATATCAAGCCTTGTGGGAACCTTGATTCCAATGCTTTTTCATAAGATTAAGATTGATCCGGCAGTGGCATCCGGTCCATTGATTACCACAATTAATGACCTGGTAGCAGTAGTAACCTATTATGGATTAGTCTGGCTGCTGTTGATAGATGTATTGCATTTTGCATAGCATAAAACCTTAGGATGACGAGGAAATAAAGGATGAATAAAATCCAGAATATAAAAGTCCTTTTTTGGGATATTGATAATACACTGCTTGATTTTGATGCGGGAGCAGAAGATTCCATGAAACAGGCATTTTCAGATTTGGGGCTGGAGTTTAAACCGGAAATGTTTGATGTTTTTCAGAAAGAAAATCATATTATCTGGGACAAAATCGAAAAGGGTGAATTATCAAGGGAAGACCTTCCCTATGTCCGCTGGCAGATTATATTAAAACGGCTGGGATTAAAAGCCGATGGTGTGGCAATGGAGCATGTGTTCCGAAGCTATCTTCATAATAGTGCAGTGCCGGTGAGTGGTGCATTGGAAACATTGGAAGCTTTAGCAGGAAAATACATATTCTGTGCAGCAAGTAACGGACCGTATGAGCAGCAGCTAAACCGTCTGGAACGAGGCGGCATGCGTAAATATTTTACACATTGCTTTGTTTCGGAAAAGGTTGGCGTAGAGAAACCGAGCCTTCGCTTTTTTGAAAAATGTATGGAAGAATTGCCTGGAATTGAACCGGAAGAATGCCTGATGATAGGTGATTCCCTGACAGCAGATATTGCAGGAGGGCATGCTGCAGGACTTAAAACCTGTTGGTATCATCCGGAAGATGCCATAACCAATGAAAAATTAAGAGAGTTAGAGCAGCAGGCAGATTACAGAGTAGAAAAATTGGTGGATTTGACAAAAAAATTATAGCTTGGATGGGAGAGATTAACAGGAGAAAAATGGAAGACAGGAAAGAAATTATAAAAATCAAAGAACCCATATCAACTGCAAATAAGTTTCACTCTTCGGAGCTTTTTTATATTGAAGAGGCAAAATTACCGTTCTCAGCAGGAATTTATACTTTAACGGGGTGTGCGATGCACTGGCATCATTCATGGGAAATTTTGTGCCAGTTAGAGGGTGAAGCATATGTAAGATTTGGTGGGGAGAAGATTATTTCAAGACCAGGCGACATCACGGTCATTTCTGGGGAAGAACCACATGAAACGGAAAAAATTACAAAGCGACATAAAATATTGTTGTTACAGTTTCAAATGGAACCTGTTTTACCCTATTTTTCTGTGGCAAAGGAATATCAACACATTCCAAGTATATTATTAGATCCGTTTCGAAAAGTTGGACATTTTAATTTGAGAAGTAAAAAAGTAGAATCCATTATGTGGAAAATAGAGGGAGAATATAAAAAGAAGATTTTGGGATATGAGATTCGGATACCTGCGTATATTATGGAACTAATGGTATACTTTATGCGAAATGATTATATTTGTGCCAGAAGACCTGCGACAGAAGTTATGATAGCCTTGGAAAAAATCAGACCTGCGTTGTCTTACATAGAAGAAAATTATCAAAATCATATAGAGTTACAAAATGTAGCAGAATTGTGTTGCATGAGTATGTATACATTTTGCAGAGTGTTTAAACAGGCAACAGATTATACATTTGTAGAGTATTTAAATCATATCCGATTAAAATCTGCAGAAAAATTATTGCTTTCCACAAAACTCCCCATCAGTGAAGTGGCATATGAATCTGGTTTCTCAGGATTGAGCTATTTTAACCGGAAGTTTAAGGAAGTATATTCTATGGGACCAAGCAGATACCGTAAAATAAGTGGAAATGAAGAAATAAACAACTGTGAGGGTTATCATCATTCCAGAATTTAAAATATAGTAGTATATAAAGGAGACGAAATATACAAAATGTGATTAGTATATTTCGTCTTTTTTTAATTAAAAATGTCTCGCGCAAAATAGTGCAAAAATAAAGCAAGAATGAAATTGAATCATGAATATAAAATCGTTATATTTAAACTACAAAAAGCAAGGAGAATAAAGTAAAAGGCGCCAGGGGAGAAGAACAAAAAAGTATTAGTGTAAAAGGAGGAAAAAGAATGAAGAGATTAGTTGCAGTACTGTTGTGTATGACAATGGCAGTATCAATTACAGCTTGTGGTAACTCTGAAACAGAAAATAACAAAGTAGCAGGAACAGAAGCCGGAGATAAACCGGAAAGCATTAGCGTTATTTGTACAACCGACGAAGAAGGACTTTATGAGTATGCTGGAAAGAAGTACGAAGAAATGTATGGTGTAAAAGTGAATCTGATTTGTCAGTCCTATGATAGTACACACGAAAAAATTACTACAACATGGACCGGTGGAGGAGATGCGGATGTTTGCTATGTAGATATTCCCTGGGTTGCAGAATTTGAAAGTAAGGGAGTAACCATAGACTTAAGTGAATATATGGATGAAGATGTAAAAAACAGTTTGATTGAGAGTTCGTTAAATCAGATGATTTATAATGGAAAAACAGAAGCAATTCCGTTTGCAAATGGTGGAAAATGGATGTTTTATAATAAGCAGATGTTAGCGGATGCTGGATATGAGGAGCCACCAAAAACATGGGATGAATTAAAAGAAATGTCTCAGGATATGATGGACAAAGGCATTTGCAAGTATGGTATTGCGTGGGGGGCATCCCAGGCAGAAGGTTTGATTTGTGATTTGACAACCATGATTTACAGTTTTGGCGGAACATGGCAGAAAGAAGATGGCTCATTTGACATCAACAGTGAAAGTGCAAATAATGCAGTACAGTTTATGTATGATTCTATGCAGGATGGATGGGCAGATCCAGCATCAATTACCTACACGGACAGAGATTGTCTGGATCCATTCATGGCAGGAGATACAGCATTTGTTATGAATTGGGCTTATGTGTATGGATATGCAAATAATCCAGAAAATTCTACTGTTGCAGGAAATGTAGATGTTTGTTTAATGCCTGGAACTGATAAAGCAGAAAGTGCTTCAGTAACTGGTGGCGGTGGCTTCGGAGTATTATCTACCTCAAAATATCCGGAGTATGCATATAAATATATTGAGTTATTTACTAGTGAGGATATTCAGAAATATGCATATGAGAATTATAATGTACTGCCGACAATTGATGCATTATATAAAGATGAGAATCTGGTGGCTGAACATGAAGAGCTGGCTAAGTTTTATCCGCAGTTTGCAACAGCACATCCAAGACCTCAGCTTGCTGATTATAGTGAGTGGTCAAATACAGTACAACCATTATTTTCGGCAGCACTGTCAGGTTCAACTTCAATAGAGGATGCACTAAATCAGGCAGAAGAAGTATCAGAAAGTTTTGTGAATTAAATAGAGAATGGCAGGTAGGTAAACTGCCTGCCATTTTTAATATGAGGGTAAGAATATGAAGAGGAAGAATAAATCAAGTATATCACAAGCAAGAACTGCTTATGGAATGATTACTCCTGCCATGCTGATTATCATGGGATTAGGATTATTTCCTGTTTTGTTTACATTGTGGTTCAGCTTAAATGATGTAAATCCAGGTAGTCTTGCAACGAAATTTGTTGGATTAAAGAATTATGCAGAAGTTATGAGTACCCATGCATTTTGGAATTCTTTAAAAATTACTTTATATTTTTCTGCTGTATCAGTGATAATTCAGATTATATTGGGAACACTTGCAGCATTATTGCTGAATCAAAATTTTAAGGGAAGAGGATTTGTGCGTGGAATTATTCTGATTCCATGGGCAGTGCCAACGATTGTAAATGCAAATTTGTGGAAATGGATTTTTAATGCAAACGCAGGAATTTTGAATAAAGTATTATTAAAATTACATTTGATAGATGAAAATATAGTCTGGCTTGGAAGTGGTAAGCTTGCAATTAATATGATTATATTATCAGATACATGGAAGATGCTTCCACTTGTTATCATTATGCTGCTTGCAGGACTCCAGACCGTGTCTAATGATGCAAAGGAGGCATCAATTATAGACGGGGCAAATGCATGGCAGAGATTTAAAGCAGTGTATTTTCCTGCATTAAAACCAATGTATATAGTGGTTCTTGTTTTGCGTACAATTCAGACGATTCGAGTTTTTGATATTGTATATTCGTTGACGTCAGGTGGACCAAATGACAGTACACAGGTAATAAGCTTTTATGCGTATCATGAAATCTTTGATTACTTACATTATGGTAAAGGTTCGGCAATATGCGTAATTATAGCAGTTGTTATATTGTTATTGAGCCTTCTTTACCTGAAAGCAGGAAAAACGGAGGATTAAGATATGAATCGAACGGTAAAGAGAAGAATAGGAAGGATATTATTATATTTGGCAGTGATATTATTGGTTCTTTGGACGCTATTGCCAATTATCTGGATGTTTATATCCAGTATCATATCAGAAAATGAATTGTTAAGTAGTGACAAAATACTGCCTACATCAATTACCTGGGAACGATACAAAATGTTGTTGTGGGATAAAAATCCAACAAAACAAGTTGAAGTATTCCGAATGGCAATAAAAAACAGTTGCATTGTTGCGGGTACAACAACAGTAATTAGTCTTGTATTTGGTGCAGTGGCATCCTATGCGTTTGCAAGATTACGCTTTCGAATGAAAAGACCAATGTTATTTGGAGTAATGTTTTTTCAGCTGCTACCACCAATTGCATTGGTAATACCGTATTATATCATGATTAGCCGGATGGGTCTGCTGGATCATTTGGGAACATTAATATTAATTAATACAAATGCAGTTCTTGCCTATGTAATCTGGGTCTTGAACGGATATTTTAAATCGGTTCCATTTGAACTTGAAGAAGCAGGACGGGTAGATGGTTGTAGTTGGAATCAGGTGTTTTGGAAAATTATTATGCCGACAGCATTGCCGGGATATGTTGCAGTAGGTGTTCTTGCATTCCTTATGGCATGGGATGAATTTCTGTATGCATTAATTTTTACTACATCAAAAACTTCGAAGACATTAACGGTTGCGGTATCAGAGTTTGGAACAAAGTATGGAATTGATTATGGAATGATGATGACTGCAGGATTGCTGGCTACAGTTGTACCAATGGTATTAGCACTAATTTTCCAAAGATATATTGTAGGAGGATTAACGGCAGGAGCGGTTAAGGGTTAAGAAAAAGGAGTAAAGAATGGAACACGGATTTAAGTGGAATTTTATTGACAAAAAAGGGACTTTTGTTTGTGAAAATGCCCGGGAAGTAAATCAATTATATTTTCCTATATGCAATGAGGCTGGAATGAAAGCATCGGTGACACCCTGCTTAAATGGAGATGCCAAAAAGAATCAAAATGAATTTTTGTATCTGCCAGTTTCAGTAGAGGACTTACATAATAATCGTTCTGGAAGAAATTTCTGGGTTTATACAAAAGAGCAGGGAGCATTTTCTGTGGTGGGAAATTCTGCAAGACAGAGAGCGGAGCATTGCTTTAAAGATGAAGAAAAATGGAATAAAATAGAGTGCGGATTGCTATATCACAGCTTGTATTATGCAATCCCTGAATTGAAATTAAACTGTATTTTTACAACGTTTTGTCCGGCAAATGAGGATGTAGTAGAAATTAACAGGGTTATTCTGGAAAATTACGGATCAGAAATTCTGGAATTTGTGCCAACAGCGGCATTCCCTATTTTTGGACGATCGGCAGATAATTTGAGAGATCATAGACATGCAACATCACTGATGCAGAGGATAACATTGGAAGAAAACGGGATTGTTGTAAAGCCAACGATACACCATGATGAAAGAGGTCATGAACCGAATGATACAAGTTATTTTGTATATGGATCAGATGAAAGCGGACAGGCAGCAGTAGAAATGTTCCCTACAGTAGAGGAGTTTATTGGAAAAGGAGGGACATTGGACTGGCCTGAAACTGTGGTAGAAAATAGTATACCAGAACATGATAAGACATATCGGAAAGATGGTATGGAGTGCATTGGCGCAATGCGTTTTGCAAAGGTGAGGTTAGCACCAGGCGAAAAAAAAGAATATATTATCTGTGCTGGAATTACAGAAAAAGAAAATTTTAACAAGGAGTTTGAAAAGTATAACAGTAAAGAAAAGGTTGAAGCTGCGTGGAAACAAAATGAAGAGCATTGGAATGGAGAAGCTGACAAGATAAAATTTCAGAGCAATTCAGATAAGTTTGATGGCTGGTTAAGATGGGTAAGTATACAGCCTGTTTTAAGAAAAATATATGGTTGTTCATTTCTTCCATATCATGATTATGGAAGAGGTGGTCGCGGATGGAGAGATTTGTGGCAGGATTATCTGACTTTATTGTTACAAAATCCAATGCGGGCTCGAAGTGCTTTTGTTCATAACATGAAAGGTGTCAGGCTGGATGGAAGTAATGCAACTATTATTTTGGACGGTGAGGGCAATTTTCAGGCAGACAGAAACAAAATATCCAGAGTTTGGATGGATCATGGTGTCTGGCCATTATTTACACTGTTGTTATATATGAATCAAACTGGAGATATTTCTATTTTAGATGAAGAAGTGTCTTACTGGAAAGATGCACAAATTGAAAGAGCGAAAAGGATTGACACAAATTGGAAAAAAGAAGATGGAAATAGTCAAAAGACAAAGGATGGTGGCTGCTATACCGGAACAATATTAGAGCATTTACTTTTAGAGAATTTAATTTGCAGCTTAAATATTGGAAAACACGGAAATATAAAGCTTGAAGATGGGGATTGGAATGATCAGTTGGATATGGCTCCTGATAAAGGGGAAACAATACCATTTACAGCTTTTTATGGAAAAAATATGTGTGATATAGCAGATTTACTTGAAATTCAAATAGAGAAAGAAGACCGAAAAACGATTTCTGTATTTGAAGAAATGGAAGTACTGCTTGAGGGATTAAAGGAAAAGGAACCCCAAAAAGAAGTGGAAGTATTAAAGAAATATTATGAACACATAAGATTTGGAATAAGCGGAAAAAAGAAAGAAATACCGGTTTTAGAATTAAAAGATATGTTGCGCTGGAAAGGAAAACAATTATTGCAGCAGGTCCGAGAAAATGAATGGATTGAATTATCATCAAAAGAAGGCTTTTTTAATGGTTATTATAACAATGATGGAAATCCGGTTGATGGAATTCTTAGAGATGGAAAATTGCGATTTGGATTGACAGCCCAGACCTTTTCTATTATGTCAGGGGCGGCAACGGATGAACAGGTTCAAAAAACAATACATGCTGTAAATAATTATCTTCCGGATAAAAATACCGGAGGAATCAGGCTGACTTTACCATTGGGAGATAATACTTGGAATTTTGGTAGAGGATTTGCACTTATTTATGGAGAGAAAGAAAATGGTGGTATGTTTAGCCATATGACAACGATGTATGCTTATGCATTATATAGCAGAGGATATGCTAGGGAAGGTTATCAGATTATAAAATCTATTTATGAACTTTCTACAAATACACAAATAGCACAAATATATCCTGGTGTGCCGGAGTATATCAGTAGCAGAGGAAGGGGAATGTATTCTTATGTTACTGGTGCAGGAAGTTGGACAATTTTCCTGATGCTGACACAGGTATATGGTATACGTGGACAACTTGGAGACTTATTAATTGAACCAAAACTAGTAAAGGAGCAGTATGATTCCGGTGAAGTTTTAACGGTAGACACATTATTTGCGGAAAAAAAAGAAGTATGTGTTTCTTTTTTATAACAGAAAACATTTGGATTATGGAGAATATCAGTTAGGTGAACTTAGCATAAATGGAGAAGTATGGAAGAATCAGATAAATAGTACCTCTGTTGTGCTACATCAGGCTGAACTGGAAGAAAAGCTTATAGCAGATAGGAAAAATCAAATTTGTATCGAATTAGTGGAAAGGAAGGGATGATGTGATGGAACTTAAATTTCCGGTGGGATTAGAAAAAAATGAAGTTTTAATAGAAAGGGACGGAATAAAAATAGAAGTACCGTGGCCGGTTCAGATTCAGATTTTAAAGGAAAGAAACAAGAAAGCAAAGTATGATGTAATAAGAAATGAAAAAAACATTTATATTGCAGAAGCAGACGTAGAAGTAAATAAAGAAAATAAATTTCATATTACTGATATGTGGGAACAAAATACAAATAATATAAAACTGAGCAGAAAGGTGGCCTGCATTTCAGCAGAAAAAGAGACTGCTATCCGGATATCTACGGAATTCCATTGTAAATCAAAACATGCAAAAAATTTTGACGATTATCAATTTGTAATACCGGGAGCTTTTTATAATAAGAATGATACAGACCAGAATGGACAGGATGATTATCTTGGAACGTTTGAGCAGGATTATAAGGATGATAGAAATCCAAATTTGTCAGTGACAGGATTTGCAAAAAATGACAAGCAGTTTATTTCACTAATTCGGGCAGATATTCCAAAGGTGGATACTACAATAACCAGAAAACAGATAGCGGAAAGGCATTTTGTTCATAATACAGATATTGGATCCCTTGGAATTGCACCGTCTGCAAATAGAATGGAAGAATTTTTATTACGTTGTGATTATCCATTTTATGAGAGAAATTCATTTTGCTTAAATGTAGATGGATCGGAGTGGGCTGCATATCGAAAGATAAAACAGGGAGAAGAATTGGAAGTTTCATATATCCTGCAGTTTGGAGAAGCTGAAAATCTGACAGAAGCATCGTGGAAGACGAGCGTATTTCAGATGGAACGAATTCTTAATGATGATATCAGACATCCATTTAGTTTAGAAGAAACAATACCATACAGAAGAGACTTATTACACAATAGTTTTAGGGATTTTCCGGAAAAGAAAAATCATCCTTGTGGTTATGTGTGCCATTTTTCACCGAGAGAAAATTATGGAAATCAGAACGTACTGGAATATGGATTTTCTGGAAATCAGACTATGGTTTGCTATGAAATGCTTCGGGCTGCAGAAGAAACAGCAAAGGAAGAATATAGGGAACGGGCATTAAAAACAATACAATTTTTTGTGGAACACTGTATTGCAGAAAGTGGTTTGCCGAATGCAATGTACAGTGTAGAAAAAGAAGAATTTGTTTATTGGTGGACTGGCGTATTAATGCCATTTCAGTATTCGGAAAACAGAGAAGAATTAGAAAAATTTCTGGGCAATCAGGTCGTAGGTGCAATGATGGGAATTGCAGAAAAATTAAAAGGAACAAAAGGAAATTATTGCAGGACTATGACGGAGGCTATGTATTATTTAATGCTCTGTTTTCTTGAGGAAAAGGAAAATGGAACATTACATAAAGACTGGCTGGATGTAGTAGTTACATTTTGTGATAAAATGATTGAAATTCAGAATACAGATGGCTCCTGGTATCGGGCATATACGATGGAAGGTACTCCGATGACATATCCGGAAGAATGGTTTGGAAGTAATGTGATAGAGCAGGGGTCAGGAACAATTTTCCCAGGAGAAGTATTAGCATTAGTACATGAATACACCGGTAATGAGAAATATAGAAGTGCATTGTGTAAAGCTGCTGATTTTATTATGGAACATTATGTAGAAGATGTTTTATATCTGGGAGGATTAAATGATACAACACATAAAAAGTCTGTAAAGATAGATGCTGTTGGAGTAATGTATAATATGCGGACATTGTTGTTGGCTTATGAAACTACCAAAAAAGAACGATATTTGTATGGCGCAAAATCAGCAGCACAGATTCTTGCATCATGGACTTATCTTTGGGATATTCCGTTTGATGAAAATACACTTCTTGGAAAGAATGATTTTGGAACAACTGGATGGGCAGGGTGTGATGTTATTCGGGATGCAGCTATGTGGACGATGAATTTGTAGAATTCGTACCAGATTTAATGCGAATTGCAGAGTATAGCGGGAATAAAAAACTGGCTATATTGGGAAAAATTGTAACATTAGGAATGCAGCACGGTTTATCTATGCCACAAAGAATGTATGGATATACAATGCCTGGAATTCAGTGTGAAGGATTTCTGACATCCTTATGGCTTTCTGATACAGATGATTTGGAATTTTCGGGAGCTGTAGCAAAAAATAAAGGAGATGATAATGATACTTGTAATGGACTGATAAATGGTCAGGCACTTTACAATCTCGATTCATTAAAAAGAAGATATCACACATTAGAGTTTGATAAAATAATTGAGCAGATATTTGCCGAGTAAAGTTATAATGCCTCATAGACATTTTATGCGTCTATGAGGCATTTTCTATAGAAGTCGGTATCGCGCCGATTAGTATCAGCAGTGCTCCCAGAATTTCAAAAGGAGTCAGAGTTTCGTGCAAAAGCAGAACAGCAAAGATAACAACCGATAGTGTTTGACAGAATAAGCAGTGTTCATTACAATGTTTTTAGAAAAAAGAAATGGGGGAACAGAGATGTTAGAATGTGAAATTGAAATCGGAAAAGAAGAGCAGGATGCGCTGCTTGAAATCACTTTGAATTCGAAGGAGTATCGAAAGAAAAGAAAAGCGGAAGCAATAAAATTTTCAATTCTGATTGTAGCTTGTATTTTGATTATAATATGGAGAGTAACAAATAGTGATACAAGGCTTGTTGTACTTTGCTCACTCCTGGCTGCATATAGTCTTTTTATGATATGCGGAGGAAGCAAGCTGATGCAGAAGACGGTATTAAAGAAATCTGTTACAGCAATGGATAAAGAACTAAAATCCGGTTATCGGAAGTATACTTTCAGTGAAGAGGGAATTCTTTTAAAATCAGAAGTTTCAGAAGGAAATACTGCATGGACACTTTATAAGGATTGGGAAATCTATGGAAATTACATCTGCATCAGGAATCTGTCGAATGAAAATGTTCTTGTAAAACAGGATAAATTGTCGGCAGAAGAGAGGACATGGCTGATTGATTTACTGACCCGTCATCTGGGAAAAGCAGTAAATGAGAAATGAATGGAAAGAAAATAAATAAAAAATAGATGAAAAGAAAATGGGGGAACAGAGATGTTAGAATATGAAATTGAAATCGGAAAAGAAGAGCAGGATGCGCTGTTGGAAATAACTTTGCAATCGGATGTATACCGGAAGAGAAGAAAAGTGGTAACGATTACTTCTGTGATTATGTGCATAATCTGTCTGCCGTCCGGAATGTTAAGCTTTATGCTTGGCAGGGCAGAAATGGGTTCACTTTTTATGATTCTTTGGGCAGCTTTTCTATATTTTGCATGCGGCGGGAAAAAGGTACAGCAGAAAGCACGACTTAAGAGATTTTACGCAAATGCACAGAAGGCACTGGTAAGTGGTCACCGCAAGTATATTTTCAGTGAAGAAAGCATCAGCATAAAATCAGAAATAGCGGAGGGTGTGAATCTGTGGACTGCCTATAAGGATTGGGGATTCTATGAAAATTATATTTATATCAGAAATCTGTCCAATCAGGTGATTCTGGTAAGACAGAGTGAGCTGTCAGCAGAAGACCATGCATGGCTGGTGGATTTGCTGACCCGTCATCTGGGCGCAGCGCTGGTTTAGAGGAAGCAGAATGAAATGATGGAACGGAATCTTACTACAGGAAGTGTATTTAAAAATGTAATTATATTTTCGCTGCCATACCTTTTATCTTATTTTTTACAGACATTGTATGGAATGGCAGATTTATTTATCATCGGGCAGTTTGAAGGAGTTGCCAGCACTACGGCGGTATCCATTGGCTCACAGGTCATGCATATGATAACAGTTATGCTGGTGGGACTTGCCATGGGAACAACGGTCAGCATCGGACAGGCGATTGGAAGCAAAGATAAGAAACGGGTGGCAGAAGGAATTGGAAACACGGTAATCCTATTTATGGGAGTTGCCCTTGTGCTGATGATTGTGCTGCTTTTGCTGACAAAACCAATTGTAACAGTAATGTCTACACCACAGGAAGCAGTAATGGGAACGATATCCTATCTTACCATCTGCTTTATCGGGATTCCTTTTATTACAGCATATAATATTATCAGTGCAATTTTCCGTGGCATGGGTGACAGCAAGAGTCCGATGTACTTTATTACCATTGCATGTGTAGCAAATATTGCCTTGGATTATGTATTTATCGGCGGACTGCATCTTGGACCGGCAGGTGCAGCTCTTGGAACTACCTGCGCCCAGGTCATTAGTGTAATGATTTCCCTCGTTATGATTATAAGACAGCGGGAGAAATTTTCTCTTAGCAGAAAAGATTTCAGACCGAACCGAAATGTAATGGGACAGATTTTAAAAATCGGTATTCCCATTGCATTGCAGGACGGTTTCATCCAGGTGGCATTTATGATTATCACCATCATTGCGAACCAGCGTGGATTAAATGATGCAGCGGCTGTGGGAATCGTGGAAAAGATAATAAGCTTCCTGTTCCTGATTCCGTCCTCCATGTTATCAACAGTATCTGCACTTGGTGCACAGAATATCGGAGCGGGAAAGAGGCAGCGTGCCAATGAAACACTGCGCTATGCTGTGATGATTACAGTGGGCTTTGGAATTATCGTAGGAATCTTCATGCAGTTCTTCGCCAGTCCGGTGGTGGCGTTATTTACAGATGCATCGGATGCATCGGGAGCGGAAGTGGTACGTCTGGGAGGTCAATACTTAAGGGGATATGTCTGGGATTGCATGTTCGCAGGAATTCATTTCAGCTTCAGCGGATATTTCTGTGCCTGCGGCAAATCCGGCATCTCATTTTTACATAATATCATTGCAATTACACTGGTAAGAATTCCGGGCGTTTATCTGACTTCGACTTTATTCCCGGATACCTTATTCCCGATGGGGCTGGCAACGGCAGCAGGCTCCCTGCTTTCCGCAATCATCTGTGTTGTTGCATTTACAATCTTAAACCGGAAGGAAAGGCAGAAATGAACCAGCCATCTCTTAAGAAAATGACAGGCTTGGAGCGCCGATTGCGCTGCAGGATTTACTGGCATCCATTTTCTCTTCAGATGAAGCGGTTATTCTGGCGGCGGCAGATTACTTAAAGGCATACGCCATTGACTGCATGTTTACCGCAATCTTTTTCTGCTACACCGGATTTTATAATGGAATCGGCAGGACGAGATTTGTCATGCTTCAGGGAATCATCGGAGCCTTTGGTGTCCGTGTTCCGGTGTCCTATTTTATGAGTTTTCGTCCGAATCCGTCCTTATTTGAAATTGGACTGGCGACACCGATGTCATCCATTGTGCAGTTGATTTTATGCCTTGGATTTATGGCGATTTTAAAGAGAAGAGAAAAACAGTAGTAAGTAGGAACTTAATTTCACAATATATAATATGTGTTTAGTTACAACTGTTAGCCAAAATTGAAAAAAGATTGATATTGGCTAATATACACAATATAATAAGCACATAATATGTATAAAGGATGGGTGTACATGAAACTGATAGAACGGCGACAGTATTTGAATAAGTTAATTAATGTACTTGGAACTCCGGATATCAAAGTTGTTACAGGTGTAAGACGAAGTGGAAAGTCTAAATTGCTGGAAGCGTTTAGAACATATGTTGAAAAAGAAATTCCAGATTGCAACATTATTCAGATTAATTTTAATTTACCGGATTATGATGACTTGCTAACATATCGTGCATTATATAATTATGTAAATGAACATTATGTGGCAGGCAGGGAAAACTTCGTATTTATTGATGAAGTGCAGATGTGCAAGGATTTTGAAAAAGCAGTAAATGGACTGCATGCAAGTGAAAAATATGATATTTATATTACGGGTTCTAATGCTTTTTTACTAAGTTCTGATTTGGCAACATTATTTACCGGACGTACTTTTGAAATAAAAATGTATCCTTTTTCATTCGGGGAATATATGGAGTATTTTGAATTAAAGAATCAGTATGAGGCATTAGATGAGTATGTGCTTGAAGGTGGAATGGCAGGTTCCTATCTTTATAAAAATCAGGAAGCTAAATTTGATTATGTGGCTGATGTATTTGATACTCTGATTATACGGGATATCAGAAAAAAGTACAAAATACGGAATGTGCAGCTTATGGATAGAATTGTGGACTTTTTAATGGATAATATTTCAAATTTGTCATCTGCCCGTAGTATTACAAATACATTAGGAAGTATGCATGAAAAAATTCATCATACGACTGTAGGCTCTTATATGCAGTATTTGTGCAACGCATTCGCATTTTATAAAGTAAGAAGGTATGACATTAAAGGAAAAAAATATTTGTCGAGCAATGATAAATACTATCTGAGTGACCATACTTTTCGTTATGCAAAACTTGGAACAAAAAACATGGATTATGGTCGAATACTTGAAAATATTGTGGCAATTGAGCTACTTCGTAGGGGATATGAGGTTTACGTGGGAATATTGTATAAAAAGGAAATAGATTTTGTTGCAATTAAACGTAGCGAAAAAATTTATATTCAGGTATCTGATAACATAAGTGATGATAAGACTTTTGAAAGAGAGGTATCACCACTACTGCAAATTAAAGATGCATACCCTAAGTATGTTATTGCCAGAACGAGACATGATGCATATCAATATGAGGGAATCAAGATAGTCGATATTGCGGATTGGTTATTGGATAAATGAACTATTAGCCAAAAATGAAAAAAGATTGATTTTGGCTAATAAAAACACCAGTGATTTAAAAATGTAAATACGAGGAAGGTTTGCATAATTCCTCCTGTTTTCCACATACTACCCATACAGCACAAAAATGGAAAGTATGTAGGAAACAGGAGGAATTTTTAATATGAAAGCAACAGGAATTGTACGTAGAATAGATGATTTGGGGAGAGTTGTAGTGCCAAAGGAAATCCGCAGGACACTGCGAATCCGGGAAGGTGACCCACTGGAAATTTTTACAGACCGGGAAGGTGAAATCATTCTTAAGAAATATTCTCCGATTGGAGAACTGAGCCAGTTTGCCGGACAGTATGCGGAGAGCCTGGCACAGAGCACCGGGCATCTGGTATGTATTACCGACAGGGACCATGTGATTGCGGCTGCAGGAAACGGAAAGAAGGAATTCGAAGGAAAGCCAATCAGCAGGCAGTTAGAGGAACTGATCGAAGACCGGAAAAATATTCTTGCACAGCAGGGAGACAGCAAATTTGTACGAATTACCTTAGATGATACCGGGAACTATCATGACCAGGCAATCAGCACGATTATCTGTGAAGGAGATGCCATCGGAGCAGTTGTTTTATATGAGAAAAATGAAACTGCAAAAATGGGAGAAACCGAAAGCAAGCTTGCTATTACAGCGGCGGGATTTTTAGGAAGACAAATGGAACAGTAGCCTTGTAACTTTTTATGGAACAGTGTAAAATAGAGCAATATGGAGGAATCCCATGTCCCATAAAGAGAAGAAAAAAAGGAAAAAGAAATACCGTGGTTTCTGGCTTTTTGTAAAGCTGCAGATAGTTCTGATACTTCTGGTAATCGGCGGGCTGGCGTATTACTATTTTGGCGGGTATGCCAGTCAGGTCAGTGCCATGCATGAAGAGGCAGTCCGGTTTGTAAAAGAGTCGACGAAGGACACATTTCGGGCGGAGCAGACCAGCCAGGTTTATGATGTGAATGGAACGAGAATCATGTCACTTCGTGGCACCAAGGATGTAAGCTATCTGACCAGTGATGAGATACCGGAAGAAGTCAAAGAAGCTATGGTCAGTATTGAAGATAAAAAATTTTACAGTCATGGCGGAATCGATTTTAAGGCAATTATCCGTGCAGTCTGGGCAATGGTGCGTAACGGAGAAGTAACCCAGGGCGGAAGTACCATTACACAGCAGCTTGCAAGAACCATTTTCCTAAATAATGACAGAACGTGGCAGCGAAAAATGGAAGAAATATTCATTGCCACAGAGCTGGAAAAGAAATATACCAAGGATGAAATCTTAGAGTTTTATCTTAATAATATTTATTTTGGAAATGGATATTATGGCATTCAGGCGGCGAGCCGGGGATATTTTGATACAGATGTTTCATTTTTGTCATTGTCCCAGATGGCATATCTTTGTGCGATACCGAATAATCCAACGATGTATAATCCTTATAAGAACCCGGATAATACGTTAGGAAGACGTGACCGCATTTTAAAAAACATGTATGAGGATGGCAAAATCAGCCGCAGGGAATATAAGGATGCCAGACAGGAAACGATTGTACTCAGCACAGCAGAGCCAACAAAGCGTTATGATGCGGTAGAGACCTATGCCTGCTATTGTGCAACACGGGCATTGATGGAGCAGCAGGGCTTTGAATTCCGGACAGATTTTTCTTCGGAGGAAGATCGAAAGACCTATGAAGATGCCTATCAGGAGCAGTATAAAACCTGCGAACAGTCTCTTTATACAGGAGGTTATAGAATCTATACTTCCATTGATTTAAATATGGAAGAGCAGCTTCAGAATGCAGTGGATGAGAAGCTGCAGGATTTTACCGATGTCAATGAAGAGGGCATTTATACATTGCAGAGTGCGGCAGTATGCATTGACAATGAGACCGGTTTTGTAAAGGCAATTGTAGGCGGCAGAAGTCAGGAATATGACGGGCATATGCTAAACCGCGCCTATCAGAGTTACCGGCAGCCGGGCAGTGCCATCAAACCGTTGATTGTATACACACCGGCGTTGGAGCGGGGCTATACCCCGGATACTGTGGTGGAAGATGCACCGATTGAGGATGGACCGGAAAATGCCAGTGGCAGGTATCTTGGCAGCGTAACCTTGCGTTATGCAGTAGAAAATTCCATTAATACAGTGGCGTGGAATCTTTTAGAAGAGATGACTCCCGTTACAGGAATTTCCTATCTGAAGGAGATGAATTTCGCAAAGCTGTCCCCGGAGGATGAAAGACCTGCCGCATCCCTGGGTGGATTTACCAATGGAGTCTCTCCGGTAGAAATGGCGGCGGCTTATGCCACCATAGAAAATGATGGAAAATACCGGGAGCCTACCTGCATTGTAGAGATACAGGATGCAGACGGAAACGCTATCTATCAGAAAATTGTCGATGAAAAGCAGGTTTATAAAACCAATGCAGCCCGTTGGATGACCAATATATTAGAGGGTGTTCTGACACAAGGAACAGCAAAGGGCCTGGCATTGTCCGAGACTGCCAGTGCAGCGAAAACAGGAACCACCAATTCCAATAAGGATGGCTGGTTTGTAGGCTATACAAAGTATTACACCACCAGCGTCTGGGTTGGATATGATATTCCGGCAGAACTTCCAGGACTGACAGGAGCCAGCTATCCGGGAGAAATCTGGTATGATTATATGGAAAATTTACATAAAGAATTACCGTATGCAGATTTTGTGGCACCTCTTGGCACAGGCAATGATGCTGATGCGGAGAGTGGCACAGATGTGACAGAGGGTAATGCAGCAGAGAATGACACCATAGAAAATGACACTACAGGAGATAATACAGCTCCGGCAGAGGAAGAAAGGCGATAATATGGAAAAGAAAGCTGATTTAAAGACAATGACCTGGAAACAGCGGTTCGGATTTGTCTGGGACTATTACAGACTTGTAATACTGGCAGTAGTTGCAGTGATTATTTTGATTGGTATGACGGTACATCATTATATGACCACAAAGGAAGATATTTCCCAGATTGTATTAGTAAATGCAAAGAGTATGCCGGCAGATGAAGAACCGGATTTCTCAGAATTCATGGAGCAATATGGATATGATACAGCAGTCCAGGAGGTTGTGGTAAATGATGCATATTATGTGGATTTAACCAGCACAGATACCAGTAATCTCTATTCCTATCAGTCCCTGCAGACAGTGATTGCAGGCGGTGGAGTAGATGTTTTGGGTGCCGATGAAATGGTTTTTGAAAATCTTGCCCAGTCTGGTGCCATAGCAGATTTGACGCAGTACTTTTCCAAAGACGAGCTGGAACAGTTAAAGGATTATATCTTCTATGTAGAGGATAAGGACACCGGAGATACTTTTGCAGCAGGCATCCGTCTTGGAGCCGGAAGCTGGCCGGTTGAACACGGTTATTATGAAAAGGAATGTATTCTTGGTATAGCCCTTGGCTCCGAACATAAGGAAGCAGCGGAGCAGATGTTCCGTTATTTGCTGGAAAAATCCAATTTAGACTAAAGAAAGCGCAAGATATAGACGATATAAAAATAAGAAGTGGTACATTGTGTATATCTTGCGAGAAAAATCTTGCGAAAGATGACAAAATGACCTATAATAAAACTACCTGGACCATGAGAAGATAAGGCAGATGAATCATAAATTATGGATGAAAAGATTTATAAAATAGGTGATTATGAATTCGAAACCTTAAGGGAATACAGGCAGGCGCAGGAAGATTTAAAGAAAATCAAGTATATTACCGATGAACTGGATATTTATGATCCGGAAGTAGCAATCCGGTTGTATACCATGATGCGCACGAAGAAAATCCGTTTTAAAAGTGAAATCGGAAAATCGTTCTTCTGGTGCATTTCAGATATTGTTGCGGATAGTTCGCAGAACATGATAGAAGAAAAAATTGCCAAGGAAGAAGCGGAAGCAGAAGCAAAGCTGCCATTTCATTTTACCTGGCAGAAGGTGGTCGGCATCGTATGCATCATTGTTGCGACAGCCTGTATCGGATATTATGCGATTTCGGAATATGCGGATTATAAAGCTGCTAACAGGCTTAAGGATTTACAGAATAAGAAACAGAATAATGTAGTAGAGCACCTTGTAACAGGAACGGAGCAGATGAATCCGGAAATCACAGAAGATGCAACTGAAACAGGAGAGACAACAGAGCAACCACTGATTATGTTAGAGGATTATGTTTCCCTGTATGCGGAAAATCCGGAATTAATCGGATGGTTACATATTCCGGATACGGATATTGATTATCCGGTCATGCAGTCTTCACAGGAAGAACCGGATTATTATCTGAAACATGATTTTGATAAAAATGACGACCTGAATGGCACCCTTTTTATTGATGCCAGAAATGATTACATAAACAGGGATACCAATATCATCATTTACGGACATAATATGAAAAGCGGAATGATGTTTGGCGAATTAAAGAAATATCTGGACGAAGATTTCTACAATGCCCATAAGACGATAGAATTTAATACTCTTTATGAAAGAGGAGTCTATGAAGTTATTGAAGTGGGATTATCGGAGGTCCAGTATCAGGATGAAAATGTATTCCGGTATTATAATTTTCTGAATGCAGATTCCGAAGAAGAATATCAGGAATATTTAAATAATGTGGCACAGCTTTCTGTATATGGCACAGAGATAGACAGTACTTATGGAGACCAGCTGCTGACTCTTTCTACCTGCAATAATTATACACAGGACGGAAGAATGTTTATACTGGCAAAGCGTGTACAGTAAGCAGATAAGAAGTATAATGTATCAAGCAGATAAAGCTAGGAGAGATGAGAGATGCAGATATTGAAAAAAGGATTTTCTATTTTTGCAGCAGTATGTTTGCTGCTGGCAGTGATGCCGGGACAGACAGTCCGGGCAGACGAGACAACAGATGAAAATGGATTTACAGTAGATGACAGTGGAACACTGGTTGCCTACAGCGGAGCCGGTGGAGCAATTACAATTCCAGAGTCAGTATCTACAATTGCAAGTGGTGTATTTGCATCCAATACATCCATTACAAGTGTAACGATTCCATCTTATGTGACTGGAATGGGAAGCGCAGTTTTCTATAACTGTACAAGCCTTGGTTCTGTCAGCATAGAAGGAGATATCGGTTCTATTCCGGCAGAGACATTTTATAACTGTACAAGCCTTACCAGTGTATCTATTGGAACTTCAATTTCATCCATTGGTTCCCAGGCATTTGCAGAGTGCAGTTCATTATCCCAGTTTACAATTCCGGAATCCGTAGGAAGCATCGGGGATAAAGCATTTTATGATTGTACTTCTTTAACCGGAATTACAATTCCGGCTGGCGTTTCCAGCATCGGAAGCAACGTATTTACCGGCTGCAGCAGACTGGCATCCATCAGTGTTGCATCAGGAAATGGTACATATGCATCCAGTGATGGATGTCTATATAACAAAGCAATGACCAGGTTAATCCGTTGCCCGGAGGGAAAATTCGGTGCAAAAATTGCGACCAGTACTGCAACCATCGGAGCAGGTGCTTTTGCAAACTGCAAGTCGGTTACTTCACTGACAGTTCCGGATTCTGTTAATACCATTGAAACAGATGCGTTCAGCGGCAGCAGTATCAGTACAATTTTGATTCCGGCGAGTGTAACGTCAATCGGAAGCCAGAGCAGCTGGAGTCCATCCACAATTTCCGGTTATTCAGGAACACAGGCACAGGTATATGCAACCGGAAATGGAATCAGTTTCCAGAGCCTTGGAGGAGAGAATCCACAGCCGACTCCGGATAATGGAAATAATTCCAATAGCAATGGTTCAACAGATACTTCCAACAGCAACAACGGAAGTGGTTCCGCTACTACAGTAACCGGTGGAGGCACAGCAGTGACTGGCGGAAATGTGATTGGCGCAACCAAGAACAGCAATTCCGGTAAGACAGTAACTTCGGGCAGCCATGAGAAGGACAGCACACCGAAGACAGGTGACGGTATCAATCCGGTATTCTTCTTATGTATCGGAGTATTATTAGTAGGTGTTTACTTTGTAGTATCAAATCGTAAAAAAAGCTGCATAAGTGATAAAAAATAAAAGAAGTAACTAACATAAGACAGTGAAAGAACAGAAAAGTTCCGACACTGTCTTTTTTACTTTACAGGAAATTGCTTTCCTGTAAAGTAAAAACGCTCTGCGAGGATGCGCACTGCGGCGTATAAGGTAGATGTCGCAAGCGACCGCCGCAGGCGCGAGAATGTGCCAAGGCACATTCTTTTTTACGCGATAACTCGAGAAATACGCAAAGCGTATTTCTCGTAGTTTACGCGAGTCGGTAAAAATATAGTTGACAACAGAAATGCTTATGTATATACTTTGAGTTGCAAATAATTTGATAATCAAAATATTTGCAACTCAAAGTATTATCAAAGAAAAGACAAAAAAGGAGAACAAAATAATGTTAGAGAAATTAGCAGAATTAATCAAAGAGCAGTTAAACTATGACGGAGAGGTAAAAGCAGAATCCAATTTCAAGGATGATTTAGGAGCAGATTCTTTAGACTTGTTTGAACTGGTTATGAGCATGGAAGAGGAATTCGGTGTAGAGATTCCGTCAGAAGATTTAGAGAAAATTGCAACTGTAGGAGATGTTATTGACTACTTAAAAGCAAAGGGCGTTGAGGAATAAAATATGAAAACAAGAATCACAGAACTGTTAGGAATAGAAGAGCCTGTTATCCAGGGCGGAATGGCATGGGTTGCAGAATATCATCTGGCTGCTGCAGTATCTGAAGCAGGTGGACTTGGTATTATCGGTGCAGCCAGTGCTCCACCTGAAGTGGTTCGGGAGCAGATTCGCAAGGTGAAGGAACGCACCAGCAAACCATTTGGTGTAAATGTCATGTTGATGAATCCGAATGCACCGGAAGTGGCAAAGGTGGTAGTTGAGGAGCAGGTTCCGGTTGTCACAACAGGAGCCGGAAATCCAGCCAAATTCATGAGCCTCTGGAAAGAAGCAGGTGTTAAAGTAATTCCGGTAGTAGCAAGTGTAGCTATGGCAAAACTTATGGTCCGCGGTGGCGCAGATGCTGTTGTGGCAGAGGGAATGGAATCCGGTGGCCATATCGGTTCCACTTCAACCATGGCATTGGTGCCACAGGTGGCAGATGCCATTGATGCACCGGTGATTGCAGCCGGAGGAATTGCAGATGGAAGAGGAATGGCTGCAGCATTTATGCTGGGTGCAGAAGCAGTTCAGATGGGAACAAGATTTGTGGCAGCCAAAGAATCTATCGTACATGCAAACTACAAAGAGAAGCTGATAAAATCCAAAGACATTGATTCTGAAATAACAGGTTCCAGTACCGGACATCCAATCCGTGTCATCCGTAATAAGATGAGCCGTGAGTATCTGAAGATGGAAAAAGAAGGCGCAACATTAGATGAATTAGAACAGCTTACCCTTGGTTCCCTCCGCAAAGCAGTGATGGACGGCGATGTGGTAAATGGAAGTCTGATGGCAGGTCAGATTGCCGGAATGATACAGGATGAATTGTCCTGTAAGGAAATTATTACTTCTATCGTATCAGAAGCAGAACGTCTGATGAATCGGAAATAAGGAGAAGAAAATGAGTAAGGTTGTATTCATGTTCCCTGGACAGGGTGCGCAGTATATTGGAATGGGCAAAGATTTCTATGATGCCTGTGAAGAGAGTAAAGCCGTATATGAGCTTGCTTCAAAAGTAACCGGACTTGATATTGCAAAGCTTTGTTTTGAAGAAAATGAAGAAATCAATATTACAGAGTATACACAGATTGCCATGCTGACCACAGAGGCAGCAATTTATGCAGCATTAAAGAAAGCTGGAAAAGAACCGGCAGCTTGTGCAGGATTAAGCCTTGGAGAATACGGTGCATTGATTGCATCCGGTGTCATGAGTATGGAAGATGCATTCCGTGTCATTCGTGCAAGAGGAATCTTTATGCAGGAAGCAGTACCAACCGGCGGAGCAATGGCAGCCGTTTTAGGACTGGATGCGAAGGCAATTGAAGAAGTATGCAGCAATACCGAAGGAATTGTATCTATAGCAAATTATAACTGTCCGGGACAGATTGTAATTACCGGAGAAGAAGCGGCAGTAGAAAAAGCCGGTGCAGCATTAAAGGAAGCTGGAGCAAAGCGTGTGGTTCCGTTAAAAGTAAGCGGACCGTTCCATTCCGCCATGTTGACCGGAGCCGGAGAAAAATTAGCAGAAGTATTGGAAAATACAAAGCTGCAGGAATTTAGCATTCCGTATGTAACCAATGTGACAGCAGATTACGTTACCACGACAGAACCGGTAAAAGAGCTGTTAAAGAAGCAGGTATCTTCTTCTGTAAGATGGCAGCAGAGCATCGAGCGTCTGATCGCGGACGGTTATGATGAATTCGTAGAAATCGGACCGGGACATACTTTATCTGGATTTATGCGTAAAATCAACCGGGATGTCAAAACGGTAAGCATTGAAAAACTGGAGGATTATAAAGCCTATGTTGGAGAATAAAGTAGCACTGGTAACCGGTGCAGCCAAAGGAATCGGCCGTGCCATTGCACTTCGTCTGGCAGAAGAAAAAGCAACGGTAATTGTAAATTACAATGGCAGTAAAGAGCGGGCTGAAGAAGTAGTAAAAATGATTACCGATATGGGTGGCAGAGCAGAATCCTATCAGTGCAATGTGGCAGATGACGAGGCATGTCAGACCATGATCAGAGATATCATAAAGAAATACGGACATCTGGATATTCTTGTAAATAATGCAGGAATTACAAGAGATAATCTTGTGATGAAGATGAATGATGAAGAATTTGATGCAGTCTATGAGACAAACTTAAAAGGCGTATTCCATACCATTCATCATACATCCCGCTATTTCTTAAAACAGAAAAGTGGAAGGATAATCAATATATCATCCGTATCCGGAATTACCGGAAATGCCGGCCAGGCAAATTATTGTGCAGCCAAAGCCGGAGTCATCGGATTGACTAAAAGTGTTGCGAGAGAACTTTCCTCCCGCGGTATTACTGCAAATGTAGTAGCACCGGGAATGATTGAGACCGATATGACAAAGGATTTACCGGATACGGTAAAAGAAAATATGCTTCATAACATTCCGCTTGGAAGAATCGGAAAGCCGGAAGAAATTGCGGCAGCAGTTGCATTCTTAGCATCCGAAGAGGCAGGTTATATCACAGGACAGGTGCTGGCTGTAGATGGCGGAATGACTATGTAGATGCAGAAATAATACTGGCTGATGAAAAAGCTAGAAAGAACAGCGGATGACGAATGACGAGAGATGGATTGTTTAGATAGAGAGGATAAGAACATGAATCGTAGAGTTGTAGTAACAGGATTGGGTGCAATTACCCCGATTGGAAATAATGTGCCGGAATTCTGGTCTGCAGTAAAGCAGCAGAAGGTAGGTATTGGAGAGATTACACATTTTGATGCAACAGACTATAAATGTCATCTTGCAGCAGAAGTAAAGGATTTTGATGCAAAAGAATATATGGATTTCCGCTCTGCAAAGAGAATGGAAGCATTCTGCCAGTTTGCCGTAGCGGCAGCCGGAGAAGCACTGGAGGATTCCGGACTTTCCATGGAAGCAGAGGATGCATACCGTGTGGGTACTTCCATCAGTTCCGGAGTCGGAAGTTTACAGGCAATCGAAAGAGAGCATAGCAAATTATTGGAAAAGGGACCGGGAAGAGTAAATCCGTTATTCGTCCCGATGATGATTTCCAATATGGCAGCAGGAAATGTATCCATTCAGTTTGGATTAAAAGGAAAGAGCTTAAATATCAGTACCGCCTGTGCATCCGGAACGAATGCAATTGGTGAAGCCTTCCGTACCATCCAGTATGGTGATGCAGAAGTGATGGTAGCAGGTGGAACAGAAAGCTGCATTACTCCGCTTGGAATAGCAGGATTTACATCTTTAACCGCACTTACTTCTTCAGATGATCCAAAACATGCATCCATTCCGTTTGATAAAAACAGAAGTGGATTTGTTATGGGAGAAGGTGCCGCAATCGTAATTCTGGAAGAATTAGAACATGCCAAAAAACGTGGAGCAAAGATTTATGCAGAAGTAACCGGATATGGATGTTCTTCGGATGCATACCATATTACATCTCCGGCAGAGGATGGTGCAGGCGCAGCAACCGCAATGATAAATGCAATGAAGGATGCCGGTGTAAATCCGGAAGAAATTACTTATATCAATGCCCATGGAACCAGCACCCATCATAATGACTTATTTGAGACAAGAGCAATCAAGCTGGCGTTTGGTGAGCATGCAAAGGATATCCGGATTAATTCCACCAAATCCATGATTGGACATCTTCTTGGAGCAGCAGGAGCCATCGAGTGCCTGACCTGTGTAAAGGAAATCGAGGAAGGTTACATTCATGCAACCGTAGGTTATGAGACACCGGATGAAGAACTGGATCTGAATTATTGCAAAGAGGCATATGAAGAAGAAGTGCCATATGCCATCAGCAATTCACTGGGCTTTGGCGGACATAATGCAAGTCTGCTTCTGAAAAAATATCAGGCATAAAGGAGAAGGGAACAATGTCAGTACTGACAACGAAAGAAATTATGGAAATCATCCCACATCGTCATCCGTTTCTTCTGATTGACACGATTGAAGAACTGGTGCCGGGACTTCGTGCAGTAGGGAAAAAATGTGTTACCTTTGATGAACCTTATTTTGCAGGACATTTTCCGGGAGAACCGGTAATGCCGGGTGTTTTAATTATAGAAGCACTGGCACAGACCGGCGCGGTTGCAATGCTCTGTCAGGATGAATTCAAAGGAAAAACCGCATATTTTGCAGGAATCAGCAATGCAAAATTTAAGAAAAAGGTGGTTCCGGGGGATGTACTTGTTTTAGAGACAGAAATCATAAAAGTAAAGGGACCGATTGGAATTGGAAAGGCAACTGCAACAGTAGATGGAAAAATAGCTGCAACAGCAGAGTTGACATTTGCGATTGGAAGTGGTGAGTAAAGTGAGCAGATTACTGGATAAAATCAAGGAAAATAGAGCTGTAAAGAATGCCACAGAAGGTATTTTACAGGAAGAAAAAAAGAAAGAGGAAGTACTTTGTAAAGCCTGTGGCAAAATGGTAAACAAAGCAGAGGTAGTAAGAAACCGCTATGTCTGTTATGAGTGTGGAGCATATTTCCGCGTAAAAACCGGAAACCGCCTGAAGATGGTATTAGACCCACAGAGCTTTGAAGAATGGTTTGCCGAAGAGCATGGAACGAATCCGCTGGATTTTCCGGGCTATGTCGATAAGCTGACGGCAGTCCGTGAGAAAACCGGATTAAAAGAAGCAGTAACCGTAGGAAAAGGTAAGATTTATGGAGAAGATGCAGTCATTGGTGTGTGCGATGCCAGATTTATGATGGGAAGCATGGGCCATGCAGTCGGAGAGAAAATTGCGGGGGCAGTAGAACGTGCTACGGAAGAAAAACTTCCGGTTATTCTTTTCTGTTGTTCCGGCGGAGCCAGAATGCAGGAGGGTATTGTATCCTTGATGCAGATGGCAAAGACAGCAGCAGCTTTAAAGAAACATTCCGATGCCGGACTTTTATATATTTCCGTATTAACTGACCCGACAACCGGAGGTGTAACAGCAAGTTTTGCTATGTTAGGTGATATTATTTTAGCAGAGCCTGGCGCACTGATTGGATTTGCCGGAGCAAGAGTAATTGAGCAGACCATCGGACAGAAACTGCCGGAGGGATTCCAGAGAGCAGAGTTCCAGTTAGAGCATGGTTTTGTGGATGCCATTGTAGAGCGGAAAGATTTAAAGAAACGTCTGTATGAAATCCTTCGTATGCATAAAGTAAGTGGATATGCCAAATTTGACCCGGCAACTGAAGTAGACGGAAGACCGACAGAGCTGATGCGGGAACGCGCTTACAATACAAAAGAAAAGAGTGCATGGGAAAAGGTTAAGATGGCACGTAAGGTAGACCGTCTGTCCGCAGAGGATTATATCAACAGTATCTTTACCAAATTCATAGAATTTCATGGAGACCGTTATTATAGGGATGACCCGGCAATTGTGGGCGGTATCGCATACCTTGACGGACAACCGGTTACGGTAATCGGAATTCAGAAGGGAAAGGACATGAAGGACTGCATGCGTCATAATTACGGAATGCCATCTCCGGAAGGATACCGTAAAGCAATCCGCCTGATGAAGCAGGCCGAAAAATTCCATCGTCCGGTTATCACCTTTGTTAATACAGCCGGAGCATTCTGCGGTATGGAAGCAGAGGAAGGTGGACAGGGAGAAGCTATTGCAAGAAATCTTTATGAAATGTCAGGGTTGAAAGTTCCGGTTATTACCTTTATGATAGGAGAAGGCGGAAGTGGCGGTGCATTGGCACTGGCAGTTGGAAATGAAGTCTGCATGATGGAGAATGCAACTTATTCCGTACTTTCTCCGGAAGGCTTTGCATCTATTCTCTGGAAGGATGGCAAGCGTGCCAAAGAAGCAGCAGAAGTAATGAAGATAACAGCAAAGGATCTTTTAGAACTTGGCATTATCGAGAAAATTATACCGGAGTATGGTGGAGCAGATGATGAGGCATTGAGTTCCATTGCAGTTTATATGCATAAATGTATCCGCGAATTTTTAGAATCATATGAAGGAAAAAGCGGAGAAGAGATTGCAAAAGCACGTTATGAACGTTTCCGTAAATTTTAAAGGAGCAGAGCATGAACATTCGAATATGTGGAACTGGAAGTGCGTTACCAGAAAGAAAAATTACCAATGACGATTTAAGTCAGATTATGGATACTTCCGATGAATGGATTTCCAGCAGAACAGGAATAAAAACAAGACACCTTGCAACGGAAGAGACAACAACATCACTTGCCGCAGAAGCTGCAAAAAAAGCACTTGCAGATGCAGACATGAAGCCGGAAGAAGTGGAACTTATCATTGCAGCGACGGTAACACCGGATCATCTTGTGCCGACACTTTCCTGTGAAGTGCAGCGGGAAATCGGAGCAGTGAATGCCGTAGCCTTTGACCTTGGTGCAGCATGTTCCGGATTCTTATTTGCCTTGAGTACAGCACAGGCATATATTGCCAGTGGCAGATTTAAAAATGCACTCTTAATCGGAGCAGAAGTACTTTCTAAAATTATGGACTGGAATGACCGCAGTACCTGTGTCCTTTTTGGAGATGGCGCAGGAGCAGCGGTAGTCCGGGCAGACGAAGAAAATATCTGTCATGTGGTGCAGGGCTCAGACGGTGCGAAGGGACTGGTACTGGCATGTGAGAACCGTCCGGTCAATAATCCATATCATAAGATGGAAAGTCCGCTGGGTTATGTAAGCATGAATGGACAGGAGGTTTATAAATTTGCTGTCCGCACAGTTCCGGCAACCATTACAAAGGTGCTGGAAGAGACGGATTTAGAGGCAGAGGAAATTTCACTTTTCGTATTACATCAGGCAAACTTAAGAATTATTGAAGCGGTAGCAAAACGATTGAAACAGCCGATGGAGAAATTCCCGGTAAATTTGACGGAATGTGGCAATATTTCGGCAGCAAGTGTGCCGATTTTGCTTGATAATATCAACCGGCATGGTATGATACATAGAGGAGATAAAATTGTACTGGCTGGTTTCGGCGGCGGACTCACATGGGGCGCAGCGGTACTAGTCTGGTAAAAGGAGATAAGAATGAATGCGGATAAAACCTTAAATGACATTCTGGTAAAGCTGTTTAATGATTTGATGGAAATTGAGGAAAAATGCTTAATCTCCGGAGAATTCATGAACATTTCCGGAAATGATATGCATATTATTGAAGCAATTGGTCTGGATGAACCAAAGCGGATGTCGGAAGTGGCGGCGAAGATGAATGTTACAACAGGAACCCTGACAAAAGCAATTGAAGCACTGGAACAGAAAGGTTATGTAAACCGTTGCAGAAATGACAGGGATAAAAGGGTGGTCCGTGTATCACTCACCGATTCCGGAGTCCGGGCATATGAGCATCATGCACGTTTTCACAGCAATATGATACATGATATCAAGGAGAGCCTGACTGACCAGGAGAGTGAGATTCTGATTGGAACACTGGGAAAACTGGTGAAGTTCTTCCAGAAGAAATATGAATCATATTTGAAAAATAAAAAATAGTATATTTATACAAAAAAAGAAGTGGAGAAGGGAAATAAAAAACTGTTTTCTACTTCTTTTTAATTATAAAAATGAATTTTACTGGTACAAAACTTGCAAAAAAGAAGAAAAAGTACACAAAAGTATAAAGTTTTTGACACAAATATGAAAAAAACGTTGCGAAAAAATTCATTTCATACTAAAATAGTAGTGTTGATGTATATATAATACTCAAATTAATATGTAAAGGAGATATAATATGAGCTACGTTGATGAAGTATTAGAAAGAGTAAAAGCAAAAAACGCTTCTGAGCCAGAATTCCTTCAGGCAGTAGAAGAAGTACTGGAGTCTTTAAGACCGGTAATCGAAGCAAATGAGGAGAAATATCGTAAAGAAGCATTACTTGAGAGAATAACCGAGCCGGATAGACAGCTTAAATTCCGTGTACCTTGGGTAGATGACAAGGGACAGGTTCAGGTTAATACAGGATACAGAGTACAGTTCAACAATTCTATTGGACCGTACAAGGGAGGTCTTCGTCTCCATCCTTCCGTAAATATCGGAATCATCAAATTCTTAGGATTTGAGCAGGTATTTAAAAACTCTTTAACAGGACTTCCAATCGGCGGTGGTAAAGGTGGTTCTGACTTTGATCCTAAGGGAAAATCAGACCGTGAAGTAATGGCATTCTGCCAGAGCTTTATGACCGAGCTTTGCAAATATATTGGTGCTGACGTTGACGTTCCGGCAGGAGATATCGGAACAGGCGCAAGAGAAATCGGATACATGTTTGGACAGTATAAGAGAATCCGTGGAATGTACGAAGGTGTTCTGACAGGTAAGGGACTTACCTATGGTGGATCTTTAGCTCGTACAGAAGCTACCGGATATGGTCTTTTATACATTACAGAAGAATTAATGAAATGCCATGGTGAATCTATGGAAGGTAAGACAGTTGTTGTATCTGGTGCTGGTAACGTTGCAATCTACGCTATCCAGAAAGCACAGCAGATGGGTGCAAAAGTTGTTACCTGTTCTGATTCTACCGGATGGATTTATGATCCGGAAGGAATCGATGTTGCATTATTAAAAGAAGTAAAAGAAGTAAAACGTGCTCGTCTTACCGAGTATGCTGCTGCAAGAAAGAGCGCAGAATATCATGAAGGCCGTGGCGTATGGCAGATTAAATGTGATATCGCTCTTCCATGTGCTACACAGAACGAGCTTCTTATCGATGATGCAAAACAGTTAGTAGCAAATGGATGTAAAGCAGTTTGTGAAGGTGCTAACATGCCTACAACCTTAGATGCAACCAAATACTTACAGGATAACGGAGTATGGTTCATCTGTGGTAAAGCTTCTAACGCAGGTGGAGTTGCAACTTCTGCATTAGAGATGAGCCAGAACTCAGAGCGTTTAAGCTGGACATTCGAAGAAGTAGATGCTAAGTTAAAACAGATTATGGTAAATATCTATCATAACATTGATGATGCTGCAAAACGTTACAACATGGAAGGTAACTATGTGGCAGGAGCTAACATCGCAGGCTTCGAAAAAGTAGCTGAGGCTATGCTTGCTCAGGGCGTTTGCTAGGCATTGAACACTTAGAGAACGCGAGCCATAGGCGAAGCGTGAACTTAGTGTGAAAGCCCATCCCGAGACTTGATGAAAACGAGTCGCAGACGAAGTTTGAATCCTAGCCGAGTGGATGTCATTGAATACTTAGATAACGCAGATGTCATTGAACACATAGAAAACATCCCCGAAACGTTATGTTTCGGGGACTTTTTAATTTACACGAGAAACTCACAAAGCATTTCCGGTGGAATTTCTTTCCTGTTTGGAGTATAATAGAACGAACAACGGGAAGGAAAGAGACCGGAGGCAATTTAGATGCAGAAAAAAGAAAGAAATGAAGAATTAGAATATATAGATGACTTTGAGAATATCGAAGAACCGGAAGAGTCAGAGGACAACCGGGAAGAATTAGAAGAACCAGAAGAGGAATATTCAGAAGGCGGCAGACGCAGGAAGAAAGGAAGAAAATCCGATACAAAGAATGCAGCTTCTGTGGCAGGGGAATTTCTAAGCTGGGTAATTACGATTGTAGCAGCGGTGCTGATTGCTATGTTTTTAAATCGTTTTGTGTTAATTAATGCAGAGATTCCATCCGGTTCCATGGAAAATACAATCATGACCGGAGATAAGCTGATTGGATTCCGATGGTCATATCTGTTTTCCGGACCGGAGCGGGGAGACATCATTATCTTTAAGTTTCCGGATGATGAGAGCCAGAACTATGTAAAACGTGTCATTGGCTGTCCGGGTGATACGGTAAAGATAGAAGATGGCAAAGTATATGTCAACGGAGAACTCTTAGAGGAGGATTATCTCAAAGAGACATGGACGGTAGCTACAGGACCGTATACCTTTGAAGTGCCGGAGGACAGCTATTTTGTAATGGGAGATAACCGGAATAACTCCTATGATGGAAGATACTGGACCAATACCTATGTGAAGAAAGGTAAAATACTTGGAAAAGCGATTTTCCGGTATTGGCCACTGAAGAATTTTAAAATATTGAATTAGTGCGGAACGAATAAGGGAACAAAAGGAGAAGATTTATGATAACATTATTAGCCCGGATATTTATCCGGGAAGATGACAAGCCGGAGAAGGTACGGCTTGCCTACGGTATTTTATGTGGTATTGTAGGTATTTTGCTAAATGTATTATTATTTACAGGAAAATTTATTGCGGGAACCATCAGTAAATCCATTGCAATTACAGCGGACGCATTTAATAACCTGTCGGATGCCGGCTCATCCATTGTAACATTGCTGGGCTTTAAACTGGGAGCAGCAAAGCCGGATCCGGAGCATCCATTTGGACATGGAAGAATGGAATACGTTTCCGGGCTTGTGGTTGCTGCAGTTATTTTAATTATGGCAGTGGAACTGATACAGGATTCCATCAGAAAGATTCTTCATCCGGAAGCAATTCTTGAAATAGAAAACCATGGAGGAAGATTAAATGAATCAGATAAATTGTCCTATTTGTGGAAACAAATGTGTTAAAGCAGGAAAAACAAAAGCGGGAAAACAACGCTGGCTATGCAAGAAATGCAAAACTTCGTTAACACATAAAATAGATAATGATTCAAAGGAGTTACAAATCTTCTTAGATTGGTTGTTTGGAAAAGAAACTCAATCAATAATGCCAGGAGAAGGAAGAACATTTAGAAGAAAGACAGCAAGATTTTGGGATATATGGCCGATGCCACCGAAAATAGAAGAAACCAAAGATGTTCTTTTTCTTGATGGAATTTATCTTGGCCGAAAGGCCTGTGTGCTAATCTGCTGCGATGAGAAAAATGTACTTGGATGGTATTTATGCCGATATGAACATGCAGGTGCCTGGATTGCTTTAATGAAGCGTATAGCTGAGCCAAGAATAGTTGTATCAGATGGTGGAACAGGATTTGCAAAAGCACTGAAAAAAGTATGGCCAATAGCAAAACATCAAAGATGTATATTTCATGTATTCTGCCAGATAAAACGTTATACAACGTCCAAACCTAATACATTAGCTGGAGTAGAGCTTTATTGTCTGGCTAAAGATTTACTTAAAATAAAAGAGAAACAAGAGGCAGAAACATGGGTAACTCGTTTCACTGAGTGGATAAAGAAGTATCAGGAATTTCTTAGTGAAATGACGGTAGATGAGCATGGTAATAAAAGACCAACTCATGAGAGACTGCTTAAAGCAGAGAGATCCCTTCTTAAACTTATCAAAGAAAACACACTGTTTACATACTTGAATAAGGAATTTATAAATGATTTCATTACACCATCTACGAATAACAGAATTGAAGGCGGAATCAACTCAAGACTCAGAGAAATGTTGAGAAATCATAGAGGACTTTCTATAGAAAGACGAATAAAAGCGGTTTACTGGTGGTGTTATATGCACTCTCCAGAACCGCTTTCATTGTCTGAAATAATAAAAACTATGCCTACAGATAGAAGTATTGCAGCAATATATCAAAGGATGAATGATAAATCCCGGTTGTCACCGGATACCATATCATCATCGGTCAGTCCCATGGTAGGAAGGTGGTCGCCGAAGAATACCACGATGGTCTTTTCATCCCGTTTGGAAAGCTCTTCGGTTAAGTTGCCGATGAATTTATCTACTTCGTGAATCATGTTAATGTAATATTCCCACCGATTGTTAGAAGCCTCATCTGCAGCACCGCTTACTGCAATTTCCGGATTTTCAAGAATCTTTTCAGTAGGATAATCACCATGTCCCTGTACGGTAATGGTATATACCAGATCTGACTGGTCAGGGGTAGAATCCATAGCCTTTAAGGTTTCACTGATTAAGATGTTATCGGTTGGCCAGGAACCAAGTGGTGTGTACTCCTGAATGTTCATACACTCTTTACTGGTGAAACTGTCAAATCCCATCAGGGAGAAGGCATTGGCACGGCTGTAGAAGTTACCACCGTTGTTATGTACAACATGTGTACCATAGCCGAGACTTCCAAGGTCGGAAGCAATACTTTCGCAACTGTCGATTTCTTTTAAAGTAGTCTTATATGGGTATTCGCCGGTACCAAAATACTGCATGCTCATACCGGTTAATACTTCAAATTCAGTATTAGCTGTTCCGGCACCTACAACAGGAACTTTTAAGTAACCGGAAGAATAGTTGTTTAATAAGTTATGAAAATTTGGAACCGGATCTTCTGAAGTCTGTAAGAACTTAACATCAGAGGGATCTACAAAGGATTCCAGTAAAACAACAATAATATTCGGCGCATCTTCGGCAGCTTCGGTAGTTTCTTCCGGAACGGAAGCCCCTATTTTGGCAATACGCTCTTCGGAATAACTGTCCGGTTTACTCATACCACGGTCAACAACGCTGGATGAGAAGCCGTAGACAAAACCATAATTTTCATAGCCCTGTGCAATATTGGCAAAATAGGAAGCAACAATATTATTGGACTGGGCTGCCTTGGTAGTTACCGGTAACATCAGGAAGATAACAGCAACCATAAGCGGACTTACAATCCAGTTGATTTTGCCCTGATATTTTGGTCCTTTGATAAAAAGCCAGATACAGAAAAGCAGGAAAAGACCGACTACGATAATAACGGCGAGTGCTTCACCAAAGGTAAAGTATTTGGTGTTCTGCATGGCAAATAAGTCAGACAGACATTTCAAATCTGTAAAACCAAATGGAGTTACACGTTTGGAAAGAATAACACCATTGATGGTTCCAAGGAAAAGCCAGAAGCCGCTGATTAAGAGACGGGCAAGTGTTCTTCTTCGAATCAGATAGACCAGGGATAAACTTGCAAAAATAATAAATGAGTTATAAAGGTAAGCAATGGTGTGTCCTGCAATAAAGGAAAATGCAGAAAGCACATTTCGTCTGGAAATACATTCAATCACCAGAACGAGGAAACAGGACAGTAACAGATGGAATACCAAAGAGTATTTGTTCATAATCACAACTGCACGGTCAAGGTGTGGATGTGGTTTCTTCTCCCGGTTCTTAAAAGTATTTATTTTGTTTTTTAGTTTAAAAAATAAGTTCTTACACTTACTTGAAAAAGAATGTTTTTCTCTCATAATAATGGTTCTCCTCCCAGTAGATTACACACTTTTTACATATAATTTACTTTTGACTGAATAAGGATATATCTATTTAAGAAAAAAAACAACGGTAAATCTCGATAAAAATTTATTAATATTTCATTAAAAAGAATCCAAAATGTATAATAGAAGGGAAAGAAGTTGGCAAATAAGCCATTTTGTGCTATCCTTTTTTTATAAAAACCAGGTTCGCAGAGAGGCAGATAGGTGAATCTGACAGTAAGGTGAGGAAAGAGAAATGCTGGAATTAAAAGACATTAGTTTTCAGGTAAATGATGAAACAGCAGACAAGGAAATATTAAAAAATATCAATCTGAAGATAGAAGACCGGTTTGTGGCAATTACCGGACCAAACGGTGGAGGTAAATCCACGCTGGCGAAGCTGATTGCCGGAATAGTAACACCAACTTCCGGACAGATTTTATTGGATGGAGAGGATATTACAGGATTATCCATTACCGAACGGGCAAGAAAGGGAATCAGCTTTGCGTTTCAGCAGCCGGTAAGATTTAAGGGATTGACCGTAAAGGATTTGATTACACTGGCATCGGGAAAAGATATTTCCATCAGCCAGGCATGTTCCTATCTTTCAGAAGTAGGACTTTGCGCAAAGGATTATATTGGCAGGGAGGTAAATGACAGCCTTTCCGGTGGGGAGCTAAAGCGTATTGAGATTGCAATGATAATTGCAAGAGGAACCAAATTATCCATATTTGATGAGCCGGAGGCAGGAATTGACCTTTGGAGTTTTAACAATCTGATTCAGGTATTTGAGAATATGTATCAGAAAATCAATGGCTCGATTCTGATTATTTCACATCAGGAGAGAATCTTAAACATTGCAGACCGGATTATTGTAATTGCAGATGGAGAAGTAAGCACAGCCGGAAGCCGGGAAGAAGTGCTTCCAAAGCTGTTAGGCAGCAGTGAAGCCTGCTCTACTTTGATGGAAAAATTAGTCTAGGAAAAGGTGAGAAAATGGACAGTATAGAAAAGAATCTTTTAGCAGAGATATCAGATTTGCACAGCGTGCCGGAAGGCGCATATAACATCCGCAACAACGGAAAACTGGAGGCAAGAAATACAACTGCAAATATTGATATTGTAACTAAGAAGGACAAGCCGGGAATTGATATCTATGTAAAACCGGGAACAAAGAATGAGAGTATGCATATTCCGGTTATCTTAAGTGAAAGTGGCTTAAAGGACCTGGTGTATAATGATTTTTATATCGGGGAAGGTGCAGATGTGACAATCATTGCGGGATGCGGTATCCACAACTGCGGAGACCAGACATCACAGCATGATGGAATACACACCTTTTATATAGGAAAGAATGCAAAAGTAAAATATGTAGAAAAGCATTATGGTGAAGGGGATGGAAATGGAGCCAGAGTCTTAAATCCAACTACCGTGATCCACATGGAAGAAGGCGGATTCATGGATATGGACAGTGTTCAGATTAAAGGAGTAGACTCCACAATCCGTACAACCGAAGCAGACCTTAAAGAAGATGCGTCCCTTGTGATTCATGAACGTATTATGACTCATGGACAGCAGAAGGCAGAGACAGATTTTACGGTAGATTTAAATGGAGCACATTCCAGTGCAAATGTGGTATCGCGTTCGGTAGCAAAGGGAGATTCCCACCAGAAGTTTGTTTCTTATATTCGTGGTAATAATGCATGCAGCGGACATACAGAATGTGATGCCATTATCATGGACAATGGAAAGGTGGAGGCAATTCCGTCTCTTGCAGCAAATGATATCGATGCAGCATTGATTCATGAGGCAGCAATTGGAAAAATAGCAGGAGAACAGCTGATTAAGCTGATGACACTGGGACTGTCTGAAAAAGAGGCAGAGGAGCAGATTGTAAATGGATTTCTGAAATAGGATATGTATGGGAAAATGAAGGGTGCAGGAAAGAACAAACAAGAGAAGAGAAATACCGAAAGAGGCGGAAGAATGGAATAAGATAATATTTGAAACATTATGGCGGGTATGGATAAAAAAGATGCTGTTCTACTGGCAGATAAAGCATTATACGATGCAGTGGGTGGTAAAAATAAAGTCTGCTGCAGTGCAGATTAAGACAGAATTTTCCCCGGGACAATAGAAAAGAGGAATAAATATGTGGCTTGCATATGCATGTGGCTCTGCTTTTTTTGCAGGTATTACGGCAATATTGGCAAAAGTTGGAATTAAGAAAATAGACTCGAATCTTGCAACAGCAATCCGGACGATTGTAGTATTGATTTTTGCATGGATTATGGTACGGCTTACCGGATCTTATACTCCAATCGGAAGTATAGGAACGCGGACGTTAATTTATCTTACATTATCCGGAATAGCGACCGGGGCATCCTGGCTTTGCTATTTTCGGGCATTGCAGCTAGGAGATGTAAATAAAGTAACACCGATTGATAAATCCAGTACAATCCTGACGATGATTCTGGCAGTCATTTTCTTAAATGAAGGACTGAACGAGAAGAAAATCATTGCCATGGTATTGATTGGCGTTGGAACGATGCTCATGATTACCAGAAAGAAAAGCAGTGGCACAAAGAGCCGGGCGTGGCTTATCTATGCACTGCTGTCGGCAGTATTTGCCAGTCTGACGTCCATCCTTGCCAAGGTGGGAATAGATGGTGTGAATTCCAATCTTGGAACGGCATATCGTACTGGAGTGGTACTTGTTATGGCATGGGTGGTAGTATTTGTAACAAAGAAACAGAAACAGGTCCGGAGTATGACCTTCCGGGATGGAATGTTTCTGATTTTATCCGGAATAGCAACCGGAGCATCCTGGCTTTGTTATTACCGGGCGCTGCAGCTGGGCGAAGCCAGCGTAGTGGTGCCGATTGATAAACTAAGCATTGTAGTTACAATTGTATTTTCATCTGTGTTTTTAAATGAAAGACTACAGCCAAAGGCATTCTTTGGATTACTTATGATAGTGGGAGGTACATTACTGCTAATATAAGCAAAAGCGGAGGAAAAAGTATGCTGGGAAAAAGAAAATCTTATTATGTGGAGAATGGAATCATTCATTTTGCATTTGAATATGGCAAGGGAAGTTTAGAGGTTCTGACAGATAACATTGTAAATGTGTTTGTTCCGTTCGAATGTGAGGAACATCGTTCAAAAGCCATCGAGGGAGAAAAGTCAAAGCATATACATTTTGATGTGCAGGAAGGAATTGATTATCTTGAGGTTCGGACTGCAAAATTAATCATACGCGTATATGATAATTTTATGGTGGACTTTTATGATACAAGAGGGCAACTTCTCTGTGCGGACTATCGTGGTGGAAGGAAATTTGTAACACAGATTAGTGAGAAATTTATCGAATTCTTAAAAGCAGAGGGACATGAGGTGCCGCAGGCAACAGATAAGAATTACCATGTACAGGCGGTGAAACGCATGGAAGGAGACGAAGCCTTCTATGGCTTTGGTGATAAAGCAGGTGTATTAAATAAGAAGAATTATGATTATGAGATGTGGAATACAGATAATCCTGCAGCACATACGGAAGCCTTTAAAGCATTGTATAAATCCATTCCATTTTTTATAACATTGCGTGAAAGCTGCGTATACGGACTCTTTTTTGATAATACCTGTAAGACTTATTTTGATCTGGCAAAAGAAAATAAGGAATACTATTTCTTTGGCTCAGACCGTGGCAATCTGGATTACTATTTTATTGCCGGGGATAATATGCCGGAGGTTGTAGCTGATTATACTTATCTGACCGGAAGAACACCGCTTCCGCAGCTTTATACATTAGGCTATCATCAGTCGCGCTGGGGATATGAGACTTCCGCAGAAATCCGCGCAATTGCGGATAAATACCGTGCATTAAAGATTCCGATTGATACGATTCATCTGGATATTGACTATATGGATGGCTACCGGGTCTTTACCTGGAATGAAAAGGACTTTGGCAGGCCTGGTGAAGTGATTGCAGATTTAAAGAAAAAAGGATTTAAAATTGTTACTATCATTGACCCGGGTGTCAAATTAGACCCAGGTTATGATATGTATGATGAAGGCATGGAGCAGGGATATTTTGCCAAGACACCGGAAGGGGATACCTATGTAAATGCAGTATGGCCTGGAGATGCGGTATACCCTGACTTTGGAAATCCGAAGGTAAGACAGTGGTGGGGAGAGAAACAGAAATATCTTGTGGACTTAGGAGTCCGCGGTGTATGGAATGATATGAATGAGCCGGCAAGCTTTCGTGGAGAACTGCCGGAAGATGTCGTATTTACAGACGAAGACAGACCATGTGACCATGGCCAGATGCACAATGTCTATGGACATCTGATGGCAAAGGCTACCTATGAAGGCTTGAAGAAGCAGGACGGCAGAAGACCATTTGTAATCACCCGTGCCTGTTACAGTGGTTCCCAAAAGTATACCACAGCATGGACAGGAGATAATCAGAGCCTGTGGGAGCACCTGCGGATGGCAATTCCGCAGATGTGCAATCTGGGATTATCCGGTATGGTATTTATCGGAACAGATGTAGGTGGATTCGGTGCAGATGTGACGCCGGAGCTGTTGTCAAGATGGGTACAGGTCGGCTGTTTTTCACCGTTGTTCCGAAATCATTCTTCCAAGGGTTCTACCAGACAGGAGCCATGGCTTTTCGGAGAAGAGACATTAAATATTAACCGGAAATATATTGAACTTCGTTATAAATTACTGCCATACCTTTATGATTTATTCCATGAGACGGAGCAGAATGGTATGCCGGTAATCCGTCCACTGGTATTGCATTATGAGAAAGATAAAGAAACCTGGAATCTCAATGGAGAATTCCTGTTTGGAGAGCATATGCTGGTAGCTCCTGTAGTAGAGCAGGGAATGACGAAGAAGCTTTTGTATCTGCCGGAGGGAACCTGGTATGACTATGATACAAGGGAAAAATATACCGGAAAGCAGTATATTGTAAAAGACGCACCTCTTGATGTATGCCCGGTTTTTGTAAAAGCAGGAAGCATTATCCCATGTTTTGAACCGATGCAGTATGTGGGAGAGATTGAACTGGATACCCTGATTCTTGATGTATATCCGGGAGAAGACCGTTATGTGCATTATCAGGATAACGGAGAAGATTTTACATATCAGGATGGTGTATATAATGAATATGAGATGACCATCACAAAGGATGAGACATTAACGGTCCGGATGCTGCATAAAGGTTATGAAAAAGTATATAAGAAATTTGTGGTATGTTACAAAGGACGTAAAAATGAGTTCGCATTCAATGGAGAGAAACTGACAGTCTGGCTTTCTTAAAAGAAAGGCAGAAGCCGGGAGATAACCGGAGGAGGACTTATATGAAACGTGGAATTGCATTAAGTGGAGGCGGTACGAAAGGCTCTTATGAACTGGGAGTCTGGAAAGCATTAAATGAACTTGGCATCGATTATCAGATTGTAACCGGAACATCCATAGGTTCCATTAACGGAGCCTTAATGGCAACGGGAGATTATGACAGGGCTTATGAACTATGGAGCACCATAACCATGGAAGATATGATGGAGGATGGAATCAATCTGACGGATACCATAGAGGGCATGTATGACCAGAGAGAGGCAATTGGTCCATTCCTGAAAAAATATGTAAAGAATAAAGGTGCAGATATTTCACCTTTTACTGCTTTTATTGAAACACTGATAGAAGAGGATAAGATTCGGAAATCAAAGACAGATTTTGGATTGGTTACGGTGGAATTTCCGTCTTTAAAACCCTGCGAACTGACAAAGCGTGACATTCCGGAAGGACTTATGAAAGATTATATTCTGGCATCTTCTGCAATTTTTCCATTATTCCCGATGCATAAAATCGGAGAGACAACGTATCTGGATGGATGCTATTATGATAATCTTCCAATTGACCTTGCCATCCGAATGGGAGCACAGCAGATTATTGCTGTTGATTTACATACATCACCGGCACACGATGCCTATGCCAAGCGGCCGTATGTAACTTATATCAAGCCAAGCCGCTCCCTTGGAACCATGATGAATTTTGACCATGCTCTTTTAATGGCAAATGCCAGAATGGGATACCAGGATACCATGAAGGTTTATGGAAAATATTATGGCTATGTATATACTTTTGAAAAGGAATCCATGGAGAAATACCGCAGGGCAATGGATCACTTTTTGTATCGGATGACAGAACTGGATTTACTGGTCAGGGATGAAATGCCGGTAAAACGTTTTGCTAAGAAAAGCGAATTTAATAAAGTACATACACTTCTGGCAGAACGAAGTGAAAAGGAGAAAATGTCACCGAGGGAATATTTCCTTGCAGCGGCAGAAATCTGTGGAGAGGTATTTGATGTAGATGCAGCAATTGAATATTCCATGGAACATTTTGTGGAAACACTTCATAAGAAGTTGGCAGATGCAGAGTTGAGACAGGTGACAGAATGTATCATTGCACATAAATTAAGGGAGCCGGCAGGACTGATTGCAGAAGTTAAAAACTTTGGAAAAGAAATGCTGGTGGCTGCGGCTGCATATTATGCGGCACAACAGGACACACTGACGTCAAAAGAAATTCTGAAACTGCATGCCATGTTCCCAAAGGAACTGACAGCGGTATTATTTCTGATGTCGTTGGAAACAAACAGATAACAGCATTTTTGCCGTCAACAAACAGTCTCTCCTGCATATATTATACTGATGAGAATCAGGAGAGAAGGAAACATTGGATTATAATCAGGATATTTTCTTTAAGATGCAACAGCAGCAGATGCCGGGCAAACAGCCCTTTTATATGACAAACCCAATCCAGAATCTTTACATGACGGAGCTAGAATATCAGAGGGATTTAGACCGCATGAAAGAGATGTATCCGATGGAGATAAGAAAAGTACAGGAACTGGTGGAAGAAGAATGCGATAAGATGGAATATGAGGGAAGTCTCATGTTTGACGAGTATCCGGATCGGCTGATGCTGCGGCAGATTTGTAAGAGAATCCGTGATAAGGCGGGACTTGGGGAAAACCGGGAAGACATGGATGCTCCGGAAATTCTTCTGTTTCATGAGATGTTTTACCGCAGATGCCGTTACAGACGCTGCCGCAGATGCTGGTAGCAGGTAATAAAATAGAGGTTGAGCTTTTGCAAAAAAGGAATTACAATATAGCTGTCGTTTTTTGATGGCTATATTGTTTGTTTACGTGAGTAGCGAGAAAAATCGCATGCCTGCATGCAGATTTGACGAGCACCGCGATAACTCGAGAAACTCGCAAAGCGTGTTTTTCGTAGTTTAGGAAGATGAGGAATACAGATGAATAAAGGAATGATTCGGGCACTGGTGTTAGCAGGTGTGTTTCTGGTATCAACCGTAGTGTTTAGTTTTTTGACAAATAAAACAAATCCTGATATGACAACAGAACTGGAGGAGGCAACGCTACCGACTGTCCAGCTTTATTATAAAGAGCAGAAAATCAATGAACTCTACGGGTATGTAGATGAAATGAATGCAGTTTACATGAGGGACAGCATTACACCGATTGATACGGACAGGCTGCTTCCAATCCGCGTTCAGAATGGAAGCTACGCAGTGGATGAACTTTCCTATGAAATTCGGAGTATGGATACCAAGCGGCTTATTGCAGACGCGAAGGTAGATAGTTATTCCCAGAAGAATGGAGTGATTACAGCAGACCTTCCGATTCAGAATCTTCTGGATTCCAATGCAGAATATCTGTTGATTATACATTTACTGCATGGGGATGATACCTTAAATTATTATACAAGGATTATTGAACCGCAGGATTGTTATGTGAAGGAAAGCATTGATTTTGCAAAAGATTTCCATGAAAAAACATTTCAAAAGGATGGAAGCGGTTCTCTGGCAACTTATATGGAACCGGATTCTTCTGCGGATAATACCACACTTGCCAATGTCAGTATTCATTCCACACTGCGACAGGTAACATGGGATAAATTCAATGGGACCGTTCTGACGGACCCATCGGTAAGCATCAAAGAAATCAATAATTCCTATAATGTAATTCTATTGGATTATGTAGTGACGGCAACCGGAGATAATGGGGAACTGGAATATTATAATGTAGAAGAATATTACCGTGTCCGTTATACCAATGACCGGATGTATCTATTGAATTTTGAGAGAACCATGGATGAAATTTTCCGGGCAGAGAATGATGATTTTTATGAGAATTATTTACAGCTTGGAATATGTTCGTCCGATGTGGAATATAAGAGTAATGAGACAGGAAGTATTCTCTGTTTTGTAAAAGAAGGAGAACTCTGGTGTTACAATGCGACAGAAAAAAAGCTTTCCCAGGTGTTCAGCTTCCGTGGTTATGAGGGGATTGATTCCAGGGAAAATCATAAGGAACATGATATCCGGATTATTAAGGTGGATGAAACAGGAAGTGCTGATTTTGTTGTATATGGTTATATGAACAGGGGAAACCACGAAGGTCAGGTGGGCGTAGGTGTTTATCATTATGACAGCGTGGCAAATACAGTAGAAGAGGAACTGTTTATACCATCCACCCACTCTTACGAAGTGCTGAAATCAGAACTGGGACAGCTGATGTATGAAAATGAAAGTGGAATGTTCTACATTATGATGGGTGGGACACTGTATGAGATTAATCTTGCTACTACCAAAGAAAAGGAAGTAGTCAGCGGATTTGAAACAGGAAATTATGCGGTATCAGAGAATAACCAGTTTGTTGCTTATATTGCAGATGGCAACAGTGACAGCGGTTCGAAAATTACTGTTCTGAATCTGGAGAATTCGAAAAGCTTTGAAGTGGCAGCGGCAGCAGGAACGTATATCCGGCCACTGGCATTTATGGAAGATGATTTTATCTATGGCGAGGCGGATGACAGTGATGTGTATACAGATTCTGCCGGAAATGTACAGTTCCCGATGAATCATATTTATATTGTAGATACGGATGATGAAGAACACGGAGTGTTAAAAGATTACCATAAGGATGGATATTATGTGGCATCTGTAGAAGTTGTGGATTATACTATTTATCTGAACCGGGAACAGTATAACGGTATGGCTTATGTCCCGGCGGAACAGGATACAATTATGAATCGTGAGGGAGATTCTGCAGAAGTAGTCAGCATTCACAGTACGGTAACGGAACGAAAACAGACGCAGCTGCAGCTGCAATTATTACAGGAAGAAGAGATAAGCTCGGATCGTCTGCTGACTCCGAAGCGGATTGTATTGGAGTCGCCGAGAAATGTGAATCTGAAAGAACCGGAAGAGACAGATTATTATTATGCTTATTCTGCCGGAAGAGTAGTGCTGGCAACGGATAATGCGGCAAAAGCCATTGCAGTGGCAAATGATAATGTGGGCGTTGTGGTAGGAAGCAGACAGCAGTATATCTGGAAGAGGGCAAGAAAATCTTCCCAGCCACCACTGACGATTACAATAGGTGATGCAGACGCATCCGGAACAACGATAGCAAAAGCAATCAATGGTATGCTTTCGATGCAGGGATTAAATGTTGGTGTAGGAGAATTGATGACATCCGGAAATACACCAAAACAAATTTTAAAGGATACCCTGCAGGACTCTGTAGTCATTGATTTGACTGGAAGTGATCTGGATGCAGTGTTATATTATGTCAATCTGGGAACACCGGTATTTGCCATGAGTAGTGGAAGTGAAGCTGTATTAATTACAGGCTATGATAATGCAGGAGTCTATGTTTATAATCCGGCAACCGGTGCAACAGAGAAGATGTCAATGACGGATGCACAGAATGTATTTGATGCAGCAGGTAATGTATATTTTGCTTATATGAAAATGGCAGAATAGGGATACGGGCAGAGACAGGCGTGAATAAGGCGTAAAAAATATATAAAATTGCCTAAAAAAAGCCGAAGTTTCTTGGCAGTTTCGGTATTAGTGCTGTATTTTCGCAAAGTCTATTGCAAAATCTGTTCGTGTAGGATATATTAACTTTTGTACGAATTGTACTACTTAGAAGCGAGGAAGATAACATGAGTAGAAAAGAAGTTACAGTTTCAAACGTTTCAAAAAAACATGATAATCCAATTGCAGAGTTGGTTCAGGTTGCCTGCCGGTTTGACAGCAATATTACTCTGGAAAGTGATAACCGTAAAATTAATGCCAAGAGCATCATGGGAATTATGGCATTTAATCCGTCCAAAGGAATGACGGTTAACATTGTTGCAGAGGGGAATGATGAAGAAGAAGCTCTTTTAGCAATGGAGAAGTTTTTAGTGTGTGATTAATTTTCAGGGAGGGAATTATAATGCAGAAGAGACCAGTTGAGAAAGCAGCCGAAGTAAAGGCAGCAGTAAAAGCTACAGAGACAAAGGCAGTAGTTAAGGCAGAAGAGGTTAAGGCAGAAGCAAAAGAAGTTGTAGCGAAGAAAGCAGAAACCGTAGTAAAGAAAGCAGAAGAGACAGTTAAGAAGGCAGAAGAGACAGCAAAGAAAGCAGAGACAACTGTAAAAGCAGCAGCAAAGACTACCGCAAAGAAAGCAACCAAGAAAGCAGCAGCTAAGAAAACTGCCAAGGCAGAGAAGAAAGAACTTGTACCGGAAGTATTTGTTCAGTTTGATGGTAATGAAGATGTTGTTGCAAACGTGATTGAGAGAGCAAAAGAAGCTTTCACAGCAGACGGACACAGGGCATCCAGCATCAAGTCTTTAAAGGTTTATTTAAAACCGGAAGAATATGCAGCATACTATGTTATAAACGATACATATGCAGGCAAGGTTAACTTATTCTAGTTTTATTTTGCTCATGATATTAAAATGGCTTCGGAATTCCGAAGCCATTTTTGCTACCGTTATTTATTTCTTTTTCTGATTAGCTTTATATTTCTTTATAAGCTTCTGGATGCGTTCATTTGGATCTAAGAGCTCACTGATAGAAGCATCATGATTCAATGTATCGATAATATAAGCAATATATTTGCTCATGTCACAGTTGATATAATATGGACGGCTTAAAAGCTCCGGAGTCTGATAAGTCAGGTTGGTGGTAACTACACGATAGATAGTTCCATCTTCTACAGCTTTATCGAATTTTTCCAGACCATTGGTGAAAAGTCCGAAGGTTGCAACAACAAAGATTCTGTTTGCTTTTCTCTTTTTTAATTCGGTTGCAACGTCAATCATGCTTTCTCCGGAAGAAATCATATCATCGATAATCAGAACATCTTTTCCTTCTACGGAAGAACCTAAAAATTCATGTGCGACAATAGGGTTACGTCCGTCGACAATTCTGCTGTAATCACGACGTTTGTAGAACATACCCATATCCAGACCAAGTACACTGGAAAGATAAATTGCACGTCCGGTACCACCCTCATCCGGGCTGATAATCATCATGTGGTCAGAATCAATCTGTAAGTCAGGAACGTTCTTGCAGATACCTTTGATAAACTGGTATGCAGGCTGAACAGTTTCAAAACCACCCTTTAAAGGAATTGCATTCTGGACACGAGGATCATGTGCATCAAATGTAATAATGTTGTCAACGCCCATGGCAACCAGTTCCTGTAAAGCCAGTGCACAGTCCAAAGATTCCCTGGTGCTTCTTCTATGCTGGCGGCTTTCATAAAGGAATGGGATGATAACAGTAATTCTTCTTGCCTTGCCGCCAATTGCAGCAATAATTCTCTTTAAATCCTGGTAATGATCATCTGGGGACATATGGTTTGTCTGACCACACAGAGAATAAGTAAGGCTGTAGTTAGTAACATCAACCATAAGATAAAGGTCATAACCACGAACAGTTTCTTTGATCATTCCCTTTGCCTCGCCTGAACCAAAACGAGGGGTAACAGCTTCGATGATATAAGAATCACGTTTGTAGCCCATAAAAGCTGCATCATTCTGGTGCTGATGCTGTCTTTCGTCTCTCCATTTGACAAGGTATTTGTCAACTTTTTCTCCTAATTCCTGGCAGCTCTGTAATGGAATAATTCCAAGAGAACCAGTAGGAAGGGTTTCTAAGTTTCTTTCACTGTTTGACATGAATAGGTTCCTCCATAGAAATAATTTATCTTATATAGTTCAATAGATATAGCATCTAATTGAATGCGTAATTAATGCAGCTTTTTCTTAAGACGGATATCGTCTCCAAAAAGCTTGATCATCGTATAGCTGCTGAAGATGCGGGAGCAGATACGCTCGGAATATACATCAGCAAGCTGGTCGATACTTAAATTCGTAGAAATCAATGTTGATTTCTGACGCAGCATACGTTCGTTCAGACACAGGAAAAGCCGGGATGCCGTAAAGGAGTTGGCAAGTTCGGTTCCAAGGTCATCAATGATTAAAAGATCACAGTCGAAGATATTCTGCCCGGCAGCAGAAGCTGCAGCGTCCTTCTGGAAAGTGTCCTTTTCAAATATATCAAATAATTGGAAGGCTGTAAAATAAATAACGGAATGTCCTTTATCTAAAAGCTCTTTGGCAACGCAGTTTGAAAGAAAAGTCTTACCGACACCGGTTGCTCCATAGAAAAAGAGATTTTCAAAAGAGGTATCAAAATGCTCGATAAAGGACTTGCAGTCTGCAACAGCTTTTTTTACAGTATCATAAGCAGATAATCCGGTTGTGGGATTTATCTGCTCTTTGGAATAGTATGCATAAGAGAAATTCGAAAAATTCTCGTTGGCTAAAATATCTTTTACATTAGACTGCGTATAGACTAAATCAATGGCAGCCTGTACAAAACAATGACAGCGTTCATTCCCAATATAACCGGTATCCTTACAGTCCTTACAGGTGTAAACCGGTTCCAGATAATCAGCCGGATAACCCAGAGAAGCAATCAGATTCCGTTTCTCCCTGCGAAGAGCAGCAAGCTGTTCTTTTAATGAAAAGAGAACAGAGGAATCTTCTGCTCCATCATCAGATAAAAGCTGTTTTGCACTTGCTACTGAGATGGAAGAAATCTCGTTGTCTATTTCTGTAAGGCGCGGACATTTTCCGTAGACTTCCTGAATGCGTTCATCCAGAAGATGCTGATTGTGAAACTGTCTGGCATTATATTGCCGGATTAAAGTATCGTATTGTGAATTATTAAGAGACATGAAATGCTCCTTTAGTATTCCTGAAAAAAGTGTCTTAATTATTTAAGAGCTGTTTTTCAAGCTGTTCAAAATTATAGGTACGCTGTGAAAAATTGTTAAACCGGTTGGCGGCAGTCTTGTTTACGGTGACATTGCGGGAAGAAGATGCCTTGCTTTTTTTGTAAGCAGTGTCTAATATAGCAATATCCTCTAAATGGTGGATATTGCATTTATGCCAGTTCTCTAAGATGGTATCGGCATACTGGAAGCTTGGCTGATTTGTCGCCTGCAGTGTCCGTTTGCATGCCTCGGAAATGATATCCAGTGTAAATCCAAACTGGCTGGTCCATTTATCTACCAGTTCAAGTTCGTATTCAGCCAGTTTCCTGCCGCTGATTCCAAATGCCTTCATGACACCATAATGTGTCTGCTTATAGGCACTGGAAGAACGTCTGGCATCCTCCGCAGTACGGATAGAAGAAGCAGACCAGGAAAGGGCAATCTTGTCCATATAGCGGATGCTCTTATGGCCGTTGTCCACACAGGATTCTACCAGATATTCAATCAGGTCTGTGGAGAATTTCAATTCATCTGACCAGTAAAGAATGGTTTCATAATCCTTGATGGACAAAGGATGTCCGATATAGCGTTCAATAATGAATAATAAATCACTGGAAGCCTCATCGTTCTGGAAAGACAGAATCTGGTCTTTCGTATAGGATGGACGGATATCTACAGAAGATACTTCCGTAGGCTTTTCCACATGTTCAGAATCCTGCGTAACCGCAGAAACAGGCTCACACAGGCAGATGCCGGTAAGCTGTTCGCCGGAATTATATTCTAACTGGAGTAAGTGTTTCTTCTCCCAGTATTTTAAGGCACGTTTAATATCCTTTTCTGTATGGTCAAATTTATCAGCCATCTTAGAAATGGAAAAATTCTCAGCTGCGTTGATGCAGCGGAGTAAATATAAATAAATTTTTACAAATTCTCCATTGGCATCTGCCATATACTCATCAATAAAGGTATTGGATACGCAGGTAACCGTGGATTTGCTTTTCGTATGTAATGTTATGTCTGTCATAAGAACTCCCTCTTTCACCGACCACATTATAGCATATGAATCTAAAATTGAGAAGTCTTATTTTAACCAAAAATCCAGTAAAATCAAGGGTTTCCACATTTGCACAGAATTGTGAATAATGTGGATAACTTTTTTTTGAAAGTGCATTATGGTAACTGAAATGGGAGCAGTTTGGCGGTTAATACAGATAGAATGGCGATTTTCAAAAATACATTATGTAAACAAAAAAATCCACATCCATAATTCACAAAAATGTGAATTACGATGTGGATAATGTGGATAACTACTGTTGGAGAAGGTGTTCGCCTATAAGATACACGTCTCCGGCCCCCATAGTTATCAACAAATCATTGTTTATGCATTTTTCTGATAAAAATTTTTCAATCTCATCAAAAGACGGGAAATAATAACTTTCCTGACCGTTTTTCTGAAGCTCTGCCAAAAGGTCTTTGGAAGAAATCCCAATCGTATTTTTCTCTCTGGCGGCATAGATGTCTGCAAGGACTACAATATCTGCCATGGAAAGCACCCGGGCAAAATCACTTAAGAATGCCTTGGTTCTGGAATAGGTGTGTGGCTGGAAAACGCAGATAATCCGTCCGTGTGGATAATTCCGGGCTGCGGTTAATGTAGCAGCTACTTCGGTCGGATGATGTGCATAATCATCGATAACGGTGATACCGTTCTTTGTTCCTTTGTATTCAAAACGACGTTTGGTGCCGCCAAACTGAAGCAGTCCCTTTTTGATAACATCCAAAGGAAGACCGAGATTTAAGCAAAGTGCAATGGCAGCCAGTGAATTGGAGACATTATGCCTGCCTGGAACGCTTAAGGAAACGGTTCCTAAGTCTTCGGTTTTGTGCATCAGAGTATATGTGCCGCAGGCATGGTCATTATAAGTAATATTTTTAGCATAAAAGTCATCGTTTTCGCATAAACCATAAGTAGTGACGCTACAGGACAAATTGTTGGTAATCTGATCTAAAGCTGCAATCTGGCCGTTGATGATTAATACACCATCATGTGCAGTATTTCCGGCAAATTCATGGAAAGAACGGCGGATATCATCGATATCTTTGAAGAAGTCGAGATGCTCAGCTTCCACACTGGTGATGATACTGTATTTCGGATGAAAATGCAGGAAACTGTTGGTATATTCGCAGGCCTCGGTAATGAATACTTCTGAACCACCTACGCGGATATTTCCACCGATTGCTTCTAAGATACCACCAACACTGATTGTAGGGTCAGCCTTTGCAACAAGAAGAATCTGTGAAATCATGGATGTGGTAGTGGTTTTTCCATGGGTACCGGCAACTGCAATGGATTTCTCATAGTTATCCATAATCTGTCCAAGCAGTTCTGCACGGGAAAGCATTGGAATACCGGCATCTACGGCTGCTTTAAATTCCTCATTGTCCTCGCGGATGGCAGCAGTATAGACAACCAGTGCAGGACGGATGGATAAGTTAGATGCTTTCTGGCCAATGTAAATGGTTGCGCCTTTTTTGGCAAGGCTGTCGGTAAGTGCAGACTGCTTTGCATCAGAACCGGAAATGGTAAAACCTTCTTCCAGCAAGATTTCTGCAAGACCACTCATACTGATACCACCAATACCGATAAAATGTACATGAATAGGTTCTTCAAAATTTAATGAATACATAATTCTTTACCTGCCTGACTTATAATTTCGTTTCTTGAGAAAAGATTTCTTCCTAATATTATAACCATATGCAGGGAATTTGCAAATCTATTTTGTCTGTCGGGAAAAAAGAATGCAAAATAATGGAGGTGATTTTGTAAAAATGACAAGAAATGTTCAAAAATTGTCTAAAATGACTAAAATATGCGAAAAAAGATAAAATAATTATACAGAATGCTGTACAACATATGGGCAGTGTGTTATACTTTTGTTATACCAAAATGACCTGATTTTATGACGAGAGGTGAATGACGTGATTAAGAAAGAAATGATAGCCATGCTTTTGGCGGGCGGACAAGGAAGCCGTCTTGGAGTATTAACTTCCGGTGTAGCAAAGCCTGCAGTCGCATTTGGAGGAAAGTATCGTATTATCGACTTTCCATTGAGCAACTGCATCAACTCAGGTATTGATACCGTCGGAGTGCTGACACAGTATCAGCCATTGAGATTAAACAGACATATTGGAATTGGAATTCCGTGGGACTTAGACCGTAATAACGGAGGAGTAACGGTTCTTCCTCCATATGAGAGAAGTGATAACAGTGAATGGTATACTGGTACAGCAAATGCGATTTACCAGAATCTGAAATATATGGAGACTTATAATCCGGATTATGTGCTGATTTTATCAGGCGACCATATTTATAAGATGGATTATGAAGTAATGCTTGATTTCCATAAGGAAAATAATGCAGACGTAACAATTGCAGCAATGCCTGTTCCAATAGAAGAAGCAAGCCGTTTTGGTGTGGTTATAACAGACGAAAATAAAAAAATTAAAGAGTTCGAGGAAAAACCGGAACATCCGAGAAGCAACCTCGCATCCATGGGAATATACATATTCAACTGGAAAGTATTGCGTGACAGCTTAATTGCTATGAAGGATCAGAGTAATTGTGACTTCGGAAAGCATATTATTCCATACTGCCATGAGAATGGAAAGCGTTTATTTGCTTATGAATTCAATGGTTACTGGAAGGATGTTGGAACACTTTCCTCCTATTGGGAAGCAAATATGGAATTGATTGATCTGATTCCGGAATTTAACCTTTATGAAGAATACTGGAAGATTTATACCAAGAGCGATAATGTAGCTCCGCAGTATCTTGCAGCAGAGTCCAAGGTTGATACCAGCATTATCGGAGAAGGTGCTGAAATTTATGGAGAAGTGCAGAATTCTGTAATTGGTGCAGGAGTCCGGATTGAAAAGGGTGCGGTGGTACACAATTCCATTATCATGAAAGAATGTGTGATTGGAGAGAATACTGTGGTGGAGAAATCCATTATTGCAGATAAGACCATTGTTGGAGCAAACTGCCACTTAGGCGTAGGCGAGTATGCACCAAGCACATTGAATGAAAAAGTATATGCATCTGATCTGGTTACTATCGGAGAAGATTCTGTAATACCAGACGGAGTTTCAATTGGAAAAAATACAGCGATTTCCGGAGTGACGGAACCGTCAGATTATCCAGATGGAATGTTAGCAGGCGGTGGAGCTATTATTAAGGAAGGTGACAGAATATGAAGGCATTAGGATTAATTTTAGCAGGTGGAAACAATCATCGTATGCAGGAACTTTCCAGCAAGCGTGCAATTGCAGCAATGCCAATCGGCGGAAGCTACCGATGCATTGATTTTGCATTGAGTAATATGAGCAACTCACATATTCAGACCGTTGCAGTGCTGACTCAGTATAATGCACGTTCTTTAAATGAACATTTAAGTTCATCCAAATGGTGGGATTTTGGAAGAAAACAGGGAGGTCTTTATACCTTCACTCCTACCGTAACCGCTGACAACAGCTGGTGGTACAGAGGAACTGCAGATGCAATGTACCAGAACATTGATTTCTTGAAAAAACGTCATGAGCCATATGTAATTATTACAGGTGGTGATTGTGTATACAAGCTGGATTACAATAAGGTATTGGATTACCATATTGAGAAGAAAGCTGATATAACTGTTGTGTGCAAGGATATGCCGGAAGGCGCAGATATCAGCCGCTTTGGTGTAATCCGCATGAATGAAGAATCCAGAATCACAGAGTTTGAAGAGAAACCTATGGTATCCAGCTCTAATACAATTTCTACCGGTATTTATATCATCCGCAGAAGACAGCTGATTGAAATGTTAGAGCGGAGCGGTCAGGAAGACAGATGGGACTTCGTTACAGATATTCTGATTCGTTATAAGAATATGAAACGAATTTATGGATATAAAATGGAAGATTACTGGAGCAATATTGCAACAGTAGATTCATATTACAATACCAATATGGATTTCCTGAAACCGGAAGTGAGAAATTACTTCTTCCGTGAGACACCGCATATCTATTCGAAAGTAGATGATTATCCACCAGCAAAATACAATGCAGGTTCTGATGTGAAGAACAGCCTGATTTCCAGTGGATGTATCATCAACAGTAAAATAGAAAATTCTGTATTGTTTAAAAATGTGTTTGTAGGAAAGAATTGTGTAATCAAGAATTCCATTATTCTCAATGACGTATATATTGGAGATAATACGCATATTGAAAACTGTATCGTGGAAAGCCGTGGAACGCTGAAAGCCAACACGTATTATTGCGGTGACGACGGAGTAAAGGTTGTGCTTGAACGCAATGACAGATATGCACTGTAGGCAGAAGACTTAAGAGAAAGGCGTGAAGGGGGTAACATAATGCAGATTACAGATGTAAGAATACGTAAAGTTGAAAAAGAAGGTAAAATGAAAGCTGTGGTATCCATTACCATAGATGAAGAATTTGTTGTACATGATATCAAGGTGATTGACGGAGAGAAGGGGCTTTTCATTGCAATGCCAAGCCGCAAGGCTGCTGATGGGGAATACAGAGACATTGCACATCCAATTAACTCAGATACCAGAAATAAGATACAGCAGATTATTTTAGAAAAGTACGAAAGTGAAATCGCAGCTGAGGAGGCGTAACACGTACATAGAATAAGGAAGACGAGCAGGCTGTCACAGAAATGTGGCAGCCTGTTTTTCACACTTCTTTTTTTGAACAATTGATAGAATGAAGTATAAATATGCCGTGGGGCAAATGAGAAAGCATGAAAAAGACTGTTAGGAGCACTTGGAATTTCGGGCGAAAACAGACAACGCCGGCACAGGGAAGTGCCGGCGAGGCGCAAGCAACATGGATGTTGATTTGCGCCGGTTGTCAGAACTGATAAAAATTTTTTTCAAAATTCTTAGTGCTCCTTATAGTCTTTTTCGCTTTTCCATTTGCCCCACGGCAGATTTACATTGTCATCTATTTCATATTGTGGAAAAAAGGATGACAAATTTCTAGGAAAGAAGTATACTAAAATATAACAGTATTTTCGGCAGAAAGCCGGAGAGGAATAAAGAGGATAAAAATATGGAAGCATTAAAAGCGGTAATATTGGCAGCTGGAAAGGGAACCAGAATGCAGTCAGACCTTCCGAAAGTAGTGCATACAATAGACGGAAAGTGTCTGGTAGATTATGTAATTGAAGCGGCAGAAGGAGCAGGAGCGGAGGATATCTGTCTGGTGGTAGGCTATAAGCATGAAGAGGTAGAGAATACCATTTCACATAAAGATGATGTAACATTTGTACTGCAGGAGCAGCAGCTTGGAACTGGTCATGCGGTAAAATGTGCCAAGGATTTTCTGGGAAAAGAAGGACATACACTGATTCTTTTTGGAGATGCACCACTGATTACATCTGCAACCTTAAAGCAGCTTTTGGAGCATCATATCCAGCATAAAAATGCAGTAACCGTATTGTCAGCAACGATAGATGACCCGACCGGATACGGAAGAATTATCCGCAATGAATCCGGAGAATTTATAAAGAGCGTAGAACATAAGGATGCAAACGAAGAAGAGTTGAAATCCCATGAGATTAATTCCGGAATGTATGTATTTAATACCTGGGAATTATCACAGGCATTGGATAAGATTCAGCCGAATAATGCACAGGGTGAATATTATCTGCCGGATACGCTTACGATATTAAAGGATAAAGGACTTCGTGTAGATGCATTTGCACTGGAAAGCCCGGAAGACATCAATGGAGTAAATGACCAGAAGCAGTTAGAATCAGCTGCAGAAATCATCAGAAGAAGGAAGAAAGAATGTACATTATAGCGGGACTTGGAAATCCTGGAAAGAAATATGAACATACCAGACATAATGTTGGCTTTGATGTCATGGATGTACTGGCAGAAAAATATAATATAAGGATGGACGAAAAAAAGTATAAAGCAATCTGCGGCAAAGGAATGATCGGAAGTGAAAAAGTTGTTCTGGTGAAGCCACAGACTTTTATGAACTTAAGCGGAGAAAGCATCGCTGAAGCAGTAAATTTCTATAAAGTGGATCCGGCCAGTGAACTGTTAGTGATTTTTGATGATATCAGCCTGGCACCGGGAAGAATACGGATTCGTAAAAAAGGCAGTGCCGGCGGACACAATGGAATTAAAAATATCATTGCGCAGGTGGGAACAGAGCAGTTTGCTAGGATTAAGGTAGGTGTCGGTGAGAAACCACAGGGCTGGGATTTGGCAGACCATGTCCTTGGTCATATGGATAAGGCAGACCGGAAACTGGCAGAGGAAGCATTTTTAGATGCGGTATCTGCGGTAGAACTGATTGTCGATGGAAAAATCGAACAGGCAATGAATGACTATAATTAAAGGAAGAACATTATGAATGTATTTTTGCAGCCCCTTTCGGAACTGGAAGAATTGCAAAATGCCTTAAAGCAGCTAAAGAGCAATCAAGGTATCGTTCAGATATCCGGATGCATGGATGCGCAGAAGGCACATATGGTATTTGCGGCGAACGATGGTTTTAGAAATAAAATCATCGTTACTTTTAACGAACAAAAAGCAAGGGAAATCTTAGAAGATTATCGTTTTTTTGACAGGGAGACTCTCTATTTCCCGGCGAAGGATATTTTATTTTATCAGTCGGATATCAGAAGTAATCAGCTTACCGGAGAGCGGATTGCCCTGTTAAAACGTTTATCCGAAAAGAAGCCGGTTACAGTGGTATTGACTTTTGACGGACTGATGAACCGGATGGCAGGACTTGAAGCCTTTAAAGAAGCGGTGCGTACTTATAAGGTGGAAGACGAATTAGACTTTGAGGCAGAGACAAAGCGGCTTTTGCAGATGGGGTATGTGCGCAATTATCAGGTGGAAATGCCGGGAGAATTTGCGGTGCGTGGAGGAATTCTTGATATATATCCTCTGACGGAAGAAAATCCGCTGCGTATTGAAATGTGGGGAGATACCATTGATTCCCTGCGAAGCTTTGAGGCGGAGAGCCAGCGTTCCATAGAGAATTTGGAAGAAATTACGTTGTATCCTGCAACGGAACTGGTGCTGACGGAAGAACGGAAGCAGGCAGGCTTGAAGAAAATTCGACAGGAAGCGGTAAAAGCAGAAAAGAAGTTCCGCGACCAGATGAAAAATGAAGAAGGCCATCGCATCAAACAGACGGCGGCTGCTTTGGAAGAAGAGATAGAAGAATTAGGTGGTGCAGCTAATTTGGACAGCAGCCTTGCATATTTCTTCCCGGAGGCGGTAAGCCTTTTGGATTATTTTGGCAAAGACGAGACTCTTTTAGTCCTGGATGAACCTGCCCGGCTGATGGAAAAGGGCAGAGTGACAGAGCAGGAATTTGAAGAGAGCATGAAGCAGCGCTTGGAGAAGGGTTATATCCTGCCGGGACAGGCAGAAACGCTCTTTACCGGAAAGGAAATTACTGCGAAGATGCAGAGTTTCCACGGACTTGCACTGGCAGCACTGGATATGAAGGTGCGGGAGTTAGACATTACGAACCGTTACCATATTCAGGTGCAGGGTGTGAATTCCTATAATAACAGCTTTGCAACGCTGGTGAAGGATTTAAAGAATTATAAGAAAAACGGATACCGGGTCGTTGTATTATCCGCATCTAAGACAAGGGCAGAGCATCTGGCGAAGGATTTACAGGAAGAAGAGGTAAGCTGTTATTATGCCAAAGATTTTGAACGGGAATTGCAGCCGGGAGAAATCTTAACTGCCTATGGAAAAGTAAAACGTGGATACGAATACCCGCTGATTAAATTTGCGGTTATCACAGAAAGTGATATATTCGGGCAGGAAAAGAAGAAACGGAAGAAACACCGTCTCTATGAGGGAGAAAGGATACAGAGCTTTCGTGACCTTCATGTAGGTGATTATGTGGTACATGAAAATCACGGCCTTGGCATTTATCGTGGAATCGAGAAAATCGAAGTCGATAAAAAAGTCAAGGATTATATCAAGATTGAATATGCCAAGGGAGGCAATCTTTATATTCTTGCAACCCAGCTGGAACTGATTCAGAAATATGCCGGTTCCGATGCCAAGAAACCGAAGTTAAACCGGCTGGGCAGCCCGGACTGGGATAAGACAAAAACCAGAGTGCGTGGTGCGGTAAAAGAAATTGCCCACGAACTGGTGGAACTCTATGCTGTCCGGCAGAACAAAGAAGGCTATGTCTATGGTCCGGATACTGTATGGCAGAAGGAATTTGAAGAGATGTTTCCATTTGAGGAGACAGAAGATCAGGAACTTGCCATTGAAGCAACCAAGAAGGACATGGAAAGTACCAAGATTATGGATCGTCTGATTTGCGGAGACGTAGGATATGGCAAGACGGAGGTGGCAATCCGTGCTGCCTTTAAGGCGGTGCAGGAGGGAAAACAGGTAGTTTATTTAGTACCGACCACAATCCTGGCGCAGCAGCACTATAATACCTTTGCCCAGCGGATGAAAGATTTCCCGGTAAGAGTAGATTTGCTTTGCCGTTTCCGCAGCCCAAAAGAGCAGAAGAAAACCATCGAAGATTTGAAAAAAGGCATGGTGGATATTATTATCGGAACCCACAGAGTGCTTTCTGAGGATGTGAAATTTAAGGATTTGGGACTTCTCATTATCGATGAGGAGCAGCGTTTTGGTGTGGCTCATAAAGAGAAAATCAAGCAGATGAAAAAGGATGTGGATGTGCTGACTTTAACGGCAACACCAATTCCAAGGACATTGCATATGAGCCTTATCGGAATCCGCGATATGAGTGTTTTAGAGGAGCCGCCGATGGATCGTGTGGCAATCCAGACTTATGTCATGGAATATAATGAAGAAATGGTGCGGGAGGCAATCTGCCGGGAATTAGCAAGAGACGGACAGGTTTATTATGTATTTAACCGGGTAAACCAGATTGCAGAAATGGCAGCGAAAATTTCAGAACTGGTGCCGGATGCTAATGTGGCATTTGCCCACGGACAGATGAAGGAACGGGAACTTGAGGATATTATGTATCAGTTTATCAACGGAGAGATTGATGTGCTGGTATCTACAACGATTATCGAGACGGGGCTTGATATTTCCAATGTAAATACCATGATTATTCATGATGCGGATAATATGGGACTGTCACAGCTCTATCAGCTTCGCGGAAGAGTAGGGCGTTCCAATCGGACGGCATATGCGTTCTTAATGTACCGCCGGGATAAAATGTTAAAAGAAATCGCAGAGAAACGTCTGGCTGCAATCAAGGAATATACAGACTTAGGAAGCGGCTTTAAGATTGCCATGCGGGATTTGGAAATCCGTGGAGCCGGAAACCTGCTGGGTGCCCAGCAGAGCGGACACATGGAGGCAGTCGGTTATGACCTTTACTGCAAGATGCTCAATGAGGCTGTCAAACAGGAGAAGGGAATCGGAGTGGAAGAAAGCTTCGATACAACAGTAGATGTGGAAATGGATGCATTTATCCCACCGTCCTATATTCCAAACGAGACACAGAAGCTGGATATTTATAAACGAATTGCAGCCATTGAAAATGATTCAGAAAGTGATGAGATGCTTGATGAGCTGACAGACCGTTTTGGAGACCCGCCAAAATCAGTAACAAACCTTCTTTCCATTGCATTGATAAAAGTGCTGGCGCATCAGGCGTATATGAAGGAAGTGGTAGAGCGTGGCAATACAGTGCGCTTTGTCATGTATGAAAAAGCTGCGGTGAATCCGGCAAAAATACCGGAACTTCTGTCAAAATATGATCATGCGTTGAAATTTATACCAGATCAGAAAGGACCGTATTTTGTGCTGAACCGGGGAACCAACAGCCGGACAGTATCAGGCAGCAGTATCAACTATATCCGCCAGTTTGTGTTGGATGTGCAGACGATTCTGGTAGAAAAAACCATAAAAAAGGATGCTTAACTGCATAAAAATCTTGCGGCATGTACGAAAAAGCACTATAATAGAACGATGATAAATATTTTGGAGGAACGTGATATGAGATTTAAGAAATTCACAGCACTTGCATTGGCGGTTGTTACTGCAGCTTCCGTAGCTATGACAGGATGTGGCAGCAGAATCGATGAAGATGCAGTTGTTGCTACATTAGGAGATAAAGAGATTTCACTTGGACTTGCCAACTTTATGGCACAGTATACAGCAGTATCCTATGACAGCTATATTACCATGGGATATGCTAAGGAAAATATGTGGTCACAGGATTTATCCGGAAACGGTAAGACTATGCAGGATAATGTAAAAGATGGAATCCTGACACAGATTCAGACCAATTATCTCTTAGAAGACCATATGAAAGACTATGGTGTGGAAATAACGGATGAGGAGCTTTCTGATATTGATACTGCAGCACAGCAGTTCATGGATGACAACAGTAAGGAAGCAATCAGGACCATGGGTGCCAAGAAAGAATATGTAGCAGAAATGCTTCGACTGAACCTGATTCAGAAGAAGATGCATAATGCAATCATTGCAACTGTAGATACCGAAGTTTCTGATGAAGAAGCGGCACAGAGAACATTCAGTTATATCAAGGTTTCTACCGAGGCACATTATGATGACAGCAAGAATTATGTGGAATATACCGATGATGAGAAGACAGAATTAGAAAAAACTGCAGAGAAAATCGCAGAAGAAGCGAAAACTGATTTTGATGCAGCAGCAACAGACAACGGATATACTGTAAGCACTTATTCATACGGCAGTGATGAAATCGGTGAAGATGGAACAGCAACCGGAAGTATGGATGCATCCATTATTACAGCAGCAGATGCGTTAAAAGAGGGAGAAGTTTCTTCCATGATTTCCGTAGATGGAAAAGGATATTATGTTATCCGCTTAGACAGTGAATTTGACCGTGATGCAACCGACAAAGAGAAAGAAACAATTGTTTCCCAGCGTCAGTCCGATAAATATACTGAAGTATGCGACAGCTACAAGGAAGAAAAAGAATGGACGGTAAATGATGATGTATGGGCAGCTGTTAACTTTGATAAGCTCTATACCATCAAGAAAACAGATACAGAAACAGAATCTGTAAGTGACACAGAGACAGCATCAGAAACAGCAACAGAATAATTGCAGAAATTATAAAGTGACAAGAATATAGAGAAGCAGAAAATTTATTTTTCTGCTTCTTTTCTATCACATAGATACAGGAGTATGGAATGAAAGACAATATCGTATTAATCGGAATGCCGGGCGTAGGAAAAAGTACTGTAGGTGTCGTATTGGCGAAGGCATTAGGCTATAATTTTGTGGATGCAGATTTAGTCATCCAGCAGCAGACTGGAAAGCTTTTGTGTGAGCTGATTGCAGAGAATGGAACAGAAGGATTTCTTGAGATTGAGGATGAGGTAAACAGCAGCATAGAAGGACATAAAGCAGTCATTGCCACAGGAGGCAGTGCAGTATATTGTGCAAATGCCATGGAGCATTATAAAGAAATTGCAACCGTACTTTATCTGAGTGTATCTTATGAGACATTAGAAGAGCGTCTTGGTGATTTGAAAAACCGCGGTGTGGTATTGAATGATGGCCAGACGCTGAAAGATTTGTATGATGAGAGAACTGCATACTATGAAAAATATGCGGATGTAACAGTAAACGAAGAGGGATTGTCAATTCGTGAAACAATTGATGCAGTAAAAGAAAAACTCGGGATGGAATAAAAGATGCAGATACCAGGGAATGCACAGGAACCTGTGAAGATGCAGGAATCAGATAAAATGAAGAAGTCAGATAAGATGCAGGAGCAGAAAAAGAAATCAACAACTTTAAATAGAATTGGAAAAGTCGATAAAAAGATTCGTATCCGCATGTGGGCAGCAGGCATATTTTTCGTCTGTCTGGTACTGGTGGTACTTTTGCAGAAATTTTCACTGGGACAGAATTATTTTGTGGTAACCGTAAATAATAAAGTGGTAGGCTGTGTCAGCAGCAAGACAGATGTGGAAAAGGCAGTACACGAAAGCCGGCGGCAAATGGCAAAAGAGAGTGAAGGCTATCTGATGCAGGAGATTTCTTATGAGACAACAGAAAGCCATAAGCCATTTCAGAAACTGTTAAGTGAAACTGCATTAAAAGAAAAGATTACAAAGGAGCTTAAGAAAGAAAATTCCGGAGAAATCTTTGCATATACGGTAAGTGCCGGTGAAAACCAGCTTTCTTTTGCAACTTTAGATGAAGTAGAAACGTTTTTAGGACATTTGAAGGAAGAACAGGATACGGACAATCGGTTTGAGATAGAGTTCAAAAAGGAAACAGATCATCAGGAGGGAATGCTTCTTGCAAACTTAAAAGAGGCAGGCGTTTCAGAAAAAACAGAAGATTCTGCGGATGCCGGTATTGCGCAGCAGCTTGGAATCTATCTTTCCGATGCACAGGAGAATCCCGGGGAAAATAATTATGAAACCGGAATTCTTTCGATGGAATTTGCACAGGATGTGGAAGTGTTCACCAATCTGGTAGCAGCGGACACTCTGACGGATATAGATGCCGCGGTGGAAGAAGTAACAAAAGAGAAAGAAACGAATAAAATATATGAGATACAGCCGGGAGACTGTCTGTCGGTTATTGCACAGGAGCATGATACATCGGTGGCAGCAATTATAGCACTCAATGGATTGTCCGGGGAAGATGCAGTAATCAGTGCCGGTGAAGAACTGATTCTGTCGGTGCCTCAGCCGGACATCAGCTTACGGATCAGCGAAGGCGTAGTATATGAAGAGGATTATACCGCAGAGCCGGAGATTGTACCGAATGATTCCTGGTATACGACCGACGAAGTGGTGCTTGCAGAGGGAACTACCGGACATCGCGAGGTTAATATGGTGGTGACAACAGAGAATGGAATTGAGACGGAGCGGAGTATGATCCACCAGACCATACTGACAGAGTCAACGCCGGCAGTTATTGAGCGTGGAACCAAGATACCGCCAACTTACATTAAACCGCTGATTGGCGGAAGAGTTTCTTCCGGTTTTGGGAGAAGATGGGGCAGAATGCATAAAGGAATTGACTGGGCATGTCCGACCGGAACCAAGGTATTTGCATCCAGCAATGGTGTAGTAGTCAGTGCCGGCTATGTTTCCGGATATGGCAACTGCGTCTTAATCAGCCATCCGGATGGAAGAATGACACGTTATGCACATAACAGTAAATTACTGGTAAAAGCAGGGCAGAGCGTATCACAGGGTGAAGTGATTGCATTAAGCGGAAGTACGGGACGTTCTACAGGTCCGCATGTGCATTTTGAGATATTAATTAATGGTTCCCAGGTAAATCCGGTGAACTATCTGAATTAATTTCGATTTACAAGTCAGTGAATATATAATATAATAATACTATTGTAGATAATTCTTTTGAGGTACGAGAAATACTTGACAAAAGAGGAAATAAGTTACTATAATATTTTGTTTGTAATTTTGTAGGGAATCTAAGCATAGAGGTGCGAGATGGAACAGTATGTGATTAAAGGTGGAAATCCTTTGGTTGGCGAAGTTGAGATTGGTGGAGCTAAGAATGCTGCACTGGGAATTCTTGCGGCAGCAATTATGACGGATGAGACCGTAATAATAGATAATTTACCAAACGTTCGTGATATTAATGTGTTATTAAGTGCCATGGAGGGAATTGGTGCTAAGATAGAGCGTCTTGGAGAACATAGGGTAAAGATTAATGGTTCACTGATTCATGATTTGAGCGTGGACTATGAATATATTAATAAAATCAGAGCTTCTTACTATCTGTTAGGAGCATTACTTGGCAAATATAAGAAAGCAGAAGTGGCTTTTCCGGGTGGCTGCGCAATCGGAACCCGTCCGATTGACCTTCATCTGAAAGGTTTTCGCGCGTTAGGAGCCGATGTTGATATTCAGCATGGGTTAATTTCTGCTACTGCAGAACATCTGGTGGGAAACCATATTTATTTAGATAAAGTTTCTGTAGGAGCAACCATTAATATTATGATGGCGGCATCCATGGCAGAGGGAAAGACAATTATTGAAAATGCAGCTAAGGAGCCACATGTCGTAGACGTAGCAAACTTCTTAAACAGCATGGGAGCAAATATCCGTGGTGCAGGAACAGATGTCATCCGTATTGTGGGTGTAGAGAAGCTTCATAAAACAGAATATTCTATTATTCCGGATCAGATTGAAGCAGGAACTTTTATGTTTGCAGCGGCTGCAACAAAAGGTGATGTAACTGTTAAAAATGTTATTCCCAAGCATTTAGAGGCAACCACAGCAAAACTAATTGAAATTGGTTGTGAAGTGGAAGAATTTGATGATGCAGTACGTGTGGTATCCAGCAAGCCATTGCATCATACCCAGGTAACTACTTTACCGTATCCTGGCTTTCCAACAGATATGCAGCCACAGATGTCGGTGCTTTTAGCATTAGCAGAAGGAACAAGTACCGTAACGGAGAGTATTTTTGAAAACCGTTTCAAATATGTAGATGAACTGACCCGTATGGGTGCACAGGTGAAAGTAGAGAGCAATATTGCAATTATTACCGGTGTTGAAAAATTCACAGGTGCAAGAGTCAGTGCTCCGGATTTAAGAGCAGGTGCAGCCCTTGTAATTGCAGGTCTTGCAGCAGAAGGCATCACCATTGTAGATGATATTTATTATATTGAACGTGGATATGAACATTTTGAAGAGAAATTAGCTTCCCTTGGTGCAATGATTGAAAAGGTAAGTTCCGAGAAAGAAATCCAGAAATTCACATTGAAAGTATCATAAGATAAGAGCATCACAATATAGAAAGTTTTGAATATAAATACTAATATGAATATTGCAATGAGACAGAAGTGTTAAAAAGCGTTATCATAACCAAAAGATATCTGGTAAATATGCTACAAATGAGGCATAGTTATCAGATATCCTTTTATACTTTACAGGAAATTGCTTTCCTGTAAAGTATAAAACGCTCCGCGAGGATGCGCACTGCGGCGTATAAGGCAGATGTCGCAAGCGACCGCCGCAGGCGCTAGAATGTGCCAAGGCACATTCTTTTTATATGATTGCTTTGATATATAAAGGACTTTTCTCAAGGTCAATACAGGCTCCATCATCTAACTGAACCAGTGGCTTGGAAAGACGACGATGATTCAATAAAACAATGCGGGCGGAAGTACCATCACTTAACATAACCCGGTTGTTCTGGTATGCATTGGCAATATTCTCTAAGAAGGTCAGAATATACTTTGGCTTATATTTCTGCAGACCGTCTTTTTCAAATTCGGCGATTACCTCAAACGGACAAAGGGGAGCACGATAGGAGCGTGCTGCTGTCATGGCATCGTAAACATCGGCAATCGCAATGATGAGTGCATAGTCATCGATTTCTTCCATGGTAAGCCCCATTGGATAACCGGAACCATCACAACGTTCATGGTGCATGAGAGCTGCCTTTTTAATATGGGAATTTAATGGCTGGGATTTTAAAATATCATAGCCATATTTCGGATGATTACGAATCATCTGGAATTCTTCATCTGTTAATTTTCCGTCTTTATTTAAGACCTCATCCGGAATTTTTGTCTTACCGATGTCATGAAGCAGACCGGCAAGGGTGAGAGTGTCTAATTCTTCATTGGAAAAATGCAGCCATTTTCCGATAATACGGGAGATGATGGCAACATTCAGACTGTGTGCATAGGTGCTGTCGTTGACTTGACGCATATTATGTAACATATCAAAGACATCCAGAGTGGTCTGCTTTGGACTTACTAAAGAAATGGTCTTTGATAAAAGCTCTTCTTTGTTTACGGTTCCTCCATCGGAAAGATAAGCATCAAAACAGTTCTTTAAATCCTGGGAACGCAGGGTGAAATCCACCTGAAAACGCTGGAATTCCGGAGAACTTTTGAGCTTCTGTGAGTAAGAAGCATCAGAAACCGGACTTGGTGCAGAAACAGGGCTTTTGGCAGGAAAATATGCCGGATCTTTTGGCTCTTCCATTGGAGCAGTGGTCTGTTTATTTTCTGTAATCTGCACACTGGCGATGCCATAAAATTCCAGTCTGGAAATCAGGGTACGCGTAAGTTCTACATTCGGATTAATAATAAGCTGTCCACGCTTGGTGCGGACAGGAATTGCTGTAACCATACCTGGTAACAAATCTTTTGTCTGATATTCTTTCATGCATGTGGTCCTCGTTCTGGATGGATTTTATAATTATGATAGAACAAATCACAATTATATTCCTATTTAAGTATATTCTTTTTGCTAAAAATGTCAATCTTAACAGCAAAAACAGGTAAAATTTGTCAAAAGGATACAAAAAGTAATAAGGAATGTTTTCTCTGTTAATGAGAAAATATGGTGCTTGACATTTCGATATAATAGGTGTATTCTCTCCCATAGAGATTTGAAAATTCAATATTGTAATTTCTCTTATTCAGAGTGATGGAGATACATAGGATCAATGAAGTCACGGCAACCCCACAGCATAAGGAAGGTGCCAACCTGAGCGAGCAAGTCGAACAATAAGAGGATTTGATTATCTTTACCGTTATCGGGTCCGCTTATGATGTAAGCGGTTTTTTTATTTTACGCGAGCAGCGAAAAAAGGTCTGGAAGAAAGAGGAGCCAAGCGCACCCGCCAGATACTTAATAAGGGAATCAACAAAACGAGAGGAGAAAACGATGGAAAAAAGATTATTCACATCAGAGTCCGTAACAGAAGGACATCCAGACAAAATGTGTGATGCGATTTCAGATGCAATTCTTGACGCATGTATGGCAGAGGATCCAATGAGCCGTGTTGCCTGTGAGACAGCAAGCTGTACCGGATTTGTACTTGTAACAGGAGAGATTACTACAAAGGCAAAATTAGACATTCCTGCAATTGTAAGAAATACTGTAAATGAAATCGGTTATGACCATGCAGAAACCGGATTTGACGGACATACCTGTGCTGTTATGGTAGCATTAGACCAGCAGTCACCGGATATTGCAATGGGTGTTGACAAGGCTTTGGAAGCAAAAGAAAATAAAATGACCGATGAGGAGATTGAAGCAATCGGTGCCGGAGATCAGGGTATGATGTTTGGTTATGCAACCAACGAGACACCGGAATATATGCCATATCCGATTTCTTTAGCTCACAAACTGGCATTACAGTTAACCAAAGTTCGTAAAGATGGTACTTTAAAATACTTAAGACCAGACGGAAAATCACAGGTTTCTGTAGAGTATGATGAGGCTGGAAAACCAAAGAGATTAGAGGCAGTTGTACTTTCTACACAGCATGATGAGGATGTAACCCAGGAACAGATTCATGAGGATATTAAGAAATATGTTTTTGACCCAGTCCTTCCAAAGGAATTAGTTGATGAGAATACCAAATTTTTCATCAACCCAACCGGCCGTTTCGTAATCGGTGGACCACACGGTGATGCAGGTCTTACCGGACGTAAAATTATCGTAGATACATACGGTGGATACGCCCGTCACGGCGGCGGAGCATTCTCTGGTAAGGATTGCACCAAGGTTGACCGTTCAGCAGCATATGCAGCACGTTACGTTGCTAAGAACTTAGTAGCAGCAGGTCTTGCAGAGCGTTGTGAGATTCAGTTATCTTATGCAATCGGTGTAGCACAGCCTACTTCTGTTATGGTTGATACTTTTGGTACCGGAAAAGTTTCTGATGAGAAATTAGTAGAAATTATCCGTGAGAACTTTGACCTTCGTCCGGCAGGAATTATCAAGATGCTTGATTTACGCAGACCGATTTATCGCCCGACAGCAGCATATGGTCACTTTGGAAGAACCGATGTTGCACTTCCATGGGAAGCGTTGGACAAAGTTGATGAATTAAAGAAACACTTATAATATTGGAATAGATTCCAGAATAGTATAAAGAAGAAAGACCTCTTTTCGGAAAAGATTTATTTCTTAAGGGAAATGATTGAAATGCCGGAAAGAGGTCTTTTGGCATTTTAATGAGAAAACCAGCAAAGAGTTTTGGGTGGTTGGAAAATAATTTATAAATTCTTTAGAATAATTCTCAGAATTTTCATGGGAAAAGAGACTGCATGTGGTATACTATGATTATGAAAAACTGGAGGCTTGAGAATGAAACTAAGGACAAAGCTGATTATATCATTTTGTATTATCATATTTGTGCCGGTGACATTGGCCGCGTTGGCAATGTGCGGATTCCGTTATTTTCAGTTAAGAGATATTGCCAACACCTATCAGGTGGAAGATGGAAATATTAGTTATCTGACCAATACGGTGCAGATGTGGAACCGGGTGACAAAGGACAGTTGTCAGAAGTTACTGGATACAGCGGAAAGCGCCCCGGACAAATTCCTGGACATGAAATATTTAATGCAGGTTAATGAGACTCTGCAGGGGAAAAACTCCTACCTGATTGTCATGAGGAATAATGAAGAAGTCTATGTGGGAACGAATGATTTGAATACGGTTCCGGAAAATCTGCCGGATTACATGGATACGAAGACAGGGGGAGAGACCGGCTATTTCATTGACAGTGATAAACAGGAAATGATTAAGCGGATTGACTTTGATTTTTCGGATGGTTCGGAAGGAACGTTGTTTGTAATTACATCTATTAAATCACTTGTGCCGGAAATGAAGGAACTTCTGATAGATATTATTATTTCTGTGTTATTGATACTTTTGTTGACGGCAGGTATGCTTACCATATGGAATTACCGGAGCATCATTACTCCGATTAAGAAGTTAGAGATGGCAACCCAGAATATCAAAGAGGGAAACCTTGATTTTACTTTGGAAATAGACAGCAATGATGAAATTGGCGAGCTGTGCCAGAACTTCGAAGAGATGCGGCAGAGACTGAAAGATTCTGCAGAAGAGAAGCTGGCATCAGAGAAAGAAAACCGTGTTTTAATCAGTAATATTGCCCACGATTTAAAGACCCCGATTACTGCTGTGAAAGGTTATTCGGAAGGTCTGATGGATGGTGTGGCAGATACGCCGGAAAAAAGGGATAAATATATCAAGACCATTTATAATAAAGCCAATGAGATGGATTTACTATTAAATGAGCTGACACTTTATTCAAAGATTGATACTAATCGAATTCCATATAATTTTAGCAAGATAAATGTAATGGAATATTTCGATGACTGCGTAGAAGAAATCGGCCTGGATTTAGAGGCAAAAAATATCGGTTTATCGTATTTTAATTACGCTGGGGATGATGTGCAGATTATTGCAGACCCGGAGCAGTTAAAGCGTGTCATTCATAATATTATTAATAATTCCATCAAATATCTGGATAAGCCGAAGGGCTTTATCAATATTCGTGTAAAGGATGTGGGTGATTTTATCCAGGTAGAGATAGAAGATAATGGAAAAGGAATTGCAAAGAAAGACCTGCCATATATATTTGACCGGTTCTTCCGGGCAGATACTTCAAGAAATTCTGCAACCGGCGGAAGTGGTATCGGTTTATCCATTGTCCGTAAAATTATTGAAGACCATGGCGGAAAGATATGGGCAACCAGTAAAGAAGAAACAGGTACAATCATGTATTTTGTACTGAGAAAATATCAGGAGGTTCCAAATGAGTAAAGTATTGATTATTGAAGATGAGGTTTCAATTGCAGAACTGGAGAAGGATTATTTAGAGTTAAGCGGTTTCGATGTCGAAATCGAAAGTGATGGGGCAAGGGGCTTGGAGAAAGCACTGGCATCTGATTTTGACATGTATATCTTAGACCTGATGCTTCCGGGCATGGACGGCTTCGAAATCTGCAAACGTATTCGTGAAGTAAAGAATACACCGATTCTTATGGTATCTGCCAAGAAGGATGATATTGACAAGATTCGCGGACTGGGACTAGGTGCAGATGATTATATCACAAAACCATTCTCCCCAAGCGAGCTGGTAGCAAGAGTAAAGGCACACCTTGCCCGTTATGAAAGACTGATTGGCAGCAATGTGCAGGAAAATGATATTATTGAGATTCGTGGAATCAAGATTGATAAGACAGCCCGCCGCGTCTGGGTAAATGGCGAGGAAAAAGCATTTACCACAAAGGAATTTGATTTACTGGTATTCTTAGCACAGAATCCGAATCATGTATTTACCAAGGAAGAACTGTTTAAAGAAATCTGGGATATGGAATCCGTTGGTGATATCGCAACCGTAACGGTACATATCAAAAAGATTCGTGAGAAGATTGAAATGGATACCGCAAAGCCTCAGTATATCGAGACAATCTGGGGGGTAGGATACAGATTTAAATTATAGAATGTGTAGCCCCAGATTGTCTATAGATGCGCATGCGCGCGTCAGCCAGCAAAGCTGTCTGAGCTGGGGGTAGGTTACAGATTTAAATTATAAATGGTCTGGTAGCAGCTAATCCGGTGGCATTGCTATTTGCTTTACTTATTGCGGCAGCTATTATTGTTGACTTTGTATGTATTAAAATTTATGTAAAAACAAATTCAGCTTTATTTTTACAATTAGAAAATGCACAGGAGATGCAGGAAAAAGTATATGTATAAGATCGCGGAACATATTTTATATGAGGATGACAAGCTGCTTGTCTGTGTAAAACCGGCAGGGATTGCAGTGCAGACGAAGCGTATGGGCGAGCAGGATATGGAGAGCCTGCTTCGGAATTATCTTGCTGCAAAAGGAGAGACTCCCTTTATTGGAATCATCCATCGCTTAGACCAGCCGGTGGAAGGCGTAATGGTCTTTGGAAAGACCAAAGAAGCCACAGCAGAGCTGAACCGGCAGATGCAGAAAAACGGTTTTGGAAAATATTATCTGACAGTGGTATATGGAAAAGCAGAACCGAAAGAAGGACAGCTTATTGACTTTCTTAAGAAGGACGGCAGAAGTAATACTTCTTCTGTCGTAAAACAGGGAACCGCAGATGCAAAGCGGGCGGCGTTAACCTATCGGGTGCTGGAATGTAGTACGCTTGATGATAAAGATGATAGAGATGGCAGAGATGGTAAAGCTGCTTCAGGAGCGGGTACAGCGGATGGAACATCGGAAAAAACTGAAGCTGCGGAAGAAATCAGTCTTCTTGAAGTAAAATTAGAAACCGGGCGGCATCACCAGATCCGTGTGCAGATGTCGCATCATGGCTGGCCATTGGTGGGAGATAGAAAGTATGGAAGGAAGAATGAAAGTCTGCCGGGAATGAGGTCGATTCCACTGGCACTTTGTTCTTATCGGCTGGAATTTCTGCATCCCACAAGCAAAAAGAAGATGCAGTTTCAGATAACACCGGAAGGTCAGGCATTTCATTTATTTTCAGATTTATAATACATAAAAAAGTCCGGGATGCCACATACTGATGGTATGACTGAAAAAACAAGACAACTTATAAAAAAGATTATATATTTAGCAGGGATTACAGTTGCAGTATATTTGGGAATGCGTTTCGCACTGCCGATTGTAATTCCTTTTTTACTGGCAATCCTTATTACAAGAATGTTATGTAAACCAGTAGCTTTTCTGTCAGAGAAAACAAAGATTCCCAAAGGAATTGTAAGTACGGCTGCAGTGCTGTTGCTGCTGGCAGCGATTTTTCTGCCGATGGGCTATCTTGTATACAAGGGAATCTGCGAACTTGCATCACTGATAACGAATTATCCGGCATTATTTGGAAAAGCAGATACACTCTGGTGCAGTTGTTGTGAGCGGGTTGCAGAAATCACCGGCATGAAAACAGAGACAATGGTGCAGTGGGGAAAAAACTGCGCGGCATATGTCAGCAGTCAGGCAGAAACGAAGCTGATTCCGGCAATGATGAATGGCTCGCTGGCATCTTTGCGGGGACTGGCAGCATTCTTTGGCATCTGCATTGTAACTGTTGTGGCGGCAGTACTGATACTCTGTGATTATGATAATCTGGTGCAGCGTTGGAGAAAAAGCAGCTTTTATTCCTGGGGCGGACGGATATTTCAAAATATGTGTCATGCCGGAGGAACATATCTTAAGGCACAGCTTATTATATTGGCATTAATCAGTGGTGTATGTATAGCAGGTCTGTTCCTTACCGGAAATTCTTATGCCATTCTGGCGGGAGTGCTGATTGGCATGAGTGATGCACTGCCTTTTATTGGCACAGGACTTGTCTTTATACCATGGCTGATTATCGATTTATTCCGTGGAAAGTATTTTGCGGCAGTGATATATGGTATACTGTTTATATTGAGTACCTTTATCCGGGAATTTATGGAGCCAAGGCTTATGGGAAGAGGGCTGGGCGTGCATCCGCTGGCGGTTATTATCAGTATTTATGCAGGTCTGAAAATATATGGAACAGCCGGTGTTATTTTAGGTCCGCTTTCCGGATTTTTAATCTGGGAAATTTATCGCAGTATCTGTGGAAGAGAGGAAAAAGAGATAACATGAAAATTGTGTGCATTTATGGACAGAATCATAAGGGTTCCACCTATCATATTGCAAAAATCCCATGGGATAATCCCATGGGATTTTTAAAAGTTACGTAGTTATTTGTTGCTTCTTCTCCAGATATGCATTTTCTCTGCATCTGCGATTAATTCATCACGGAAGTCCGGATGTGCGACAGAGATAATTGCTTCACATTTCTGCCAGGTAGAAAGTCCCTTTAAGTTGACTTTACCATATTCTGTTACCAGATAGTGGATGTTGGCACGGGTATCGGTTACGATAGATCCTGGATCTAAGGTAGGAAGGATACGGGATTTTAACTGACCATCTCTGGTTGTAAAGGTAGAAGAACAGCAGATGAAGCTCTTACCACCATTAGAAAGGTATGCACCCAGAACAAAGTCTAACTGTCCGCCGGCACCACTGATGTGTTTGATTCCAGCAGACTCTGCATTTACCTGACCGAAGAGGTCTACATTTACTGCATTGTTAATGGAAATAAAGTTATCCAGTGCGGAAATGGAACGGATATCATTGGTATAGCTTACCGGAGCACTCATAAGTTCCGGGTTTTCATCTAAGTAGTCATACATTTTCTGAGTTCCTGCACCGAAACCATAGGTCTGACGGAAACGGTCGATGTTTTTCTTGGAACCGTTGATTTTTCCTGCTCTTGCAATATCAACGAATGCATCAACGTACATTTCGGTATGTACACCTAAATCTTTCAAATCAGATTCTGCAATCATGGAACCAACAGCATTTGGCATTCCACCGATACCAAGCTGGAGACATGCACCATTTGGAATCTCATCTACGATTAATTTTGCAACTGCCTGATCGATTTCAGTAGCAGCTCCGCCGCCGCCTAATTCACCGATAGCCGGATTCTCGCCTTCTACGATGAAATCAACATCGGAAATATGGATGCTGTTTTCAAATCCGCCTAAGCAGCGAGGCATATTTTTATTTACTTCAACGATAACTTTCTTGGAAGTCTCGCAAACTGCCATCATATGAGAAGCGTTTGGTCCAAAGTTAAAATATCCATGTTTGTCCATTGGAGCAACCTGGAACATTGCTACATCATCCGGAGTAGTGGAGTCACGATAGTATCTTGGAAGCTCGGAATAACGGATTGGAGCGTAGTAAGAAAAACCACGGTTGATATATTTACGCTCGATTCCGGACATATGCCAGGAGTTCCAGGTAAAGTGTTCGCCGGCATCTTCACGTTCGAAGACAGCTAACGGTTTTAACAGAATACCACCTCTTAAGTTGACATCCTTTAATTCATCCGTACGTTTTGCAAGGGCTTTATCCAGTGCATCCGGAGTTCCGGTACACCATCCATAATCTACCCAGTCACCGGATTTGATGACTTTGACAGCCTCATCTGCGGAGACTAATTTCTGTTTATATTCCTGTGTGTAATCCATGAAAAACCTCCTGTATATTTTGTCTGTTAAATTATTATCATAGTACCACTTCGTACATGATTATTCAAGTCGAAGGGACTAAGAATTATCGTCTGGGAGCTGCCATTGTCTGGCTGCATTTCTATATTCTTCCGCCTGGGCTGCATTTCCGGATTTTTCGTAGCAATCAGCCAGTCCGTTCAGCGGAATATTTCCACTGGTATGGACATCAAGAATGCTGGCAGTTTCAAAGGCAGCGTTGTAGTACCACACGGCTGCTTCATCATAATCTTCTGCGTCAAAAAAATAATTTCCCAATTCGCAGCAGATTTCTGCACAAGGGGTAGTAATCATATCCTTCAGTGCCAGCTTGAAAAATTCATTGACATTTCCGGTAATCCGGTAGCAGCGGCTTAAGATACAGCCGGCTTCCTTGCGGGCATCCCCAGAAGCGGTTTCATCCTTTAAGGTAGCAAGAAATACTTTTGCGGCGGAAATGAAATCTTCTTTCTCCCCGGTCATGAGGAGCTCTTTGGCATACATCCGGTGCAATTTTTCGGAAAGCCGTCCGTCCCGGTCAAATGCCAGTAAGAAGCCTTTGAAATCACGGCTGCTGTGCAGGGACTGCGGAAGATGCGTAATAGCAATATCACTGTCAAAGACAACCGGGTCTAAGCGCACCGTTTCGTGAATCGGGTCAATCCAGGTAAAGGTACGGAGTCTCCGGTAGAGCTTCGGACGGTATTCTTCTTTAAAGTTAAGCACCGTATTAAACTCATTTTTGGTCACATATTTCATCTGTACAATTTCGACCTCCGGAACCATGGCTTCTTTTAAAAGCCGGAACTGTTCCCGATTCTCATTATCTAAGACTTCATCTGCATCTGCGGTATAAATGTATTCCATGGAAGCTTTGGAAAAAGCAAAATTTCTGGCATCTGCAAAGTCATCCTTCCAGATATAGTCATAGATTTTATCGGTATAGCGGGCAGCAATTTCCCTGGTGCGGTCGCAAGAGCCGGTATCCACGATAATGATTTCATCCATCAGACCGACGAGTGAATCCAGACAGCGGGAGAGAACCTGCTCCTCGTTTTTTACAATCATGCAAAGGCTTATTGTTATCATCAAATTATCTCCTTTCGCAAGCACCTATACAAACATATTTATTATCGCATATTTCAGGGAAAAAGTATATCAGTAGGGACAGAATTTATTTGACAGAGCCGGCACTGGTGTCTATGATGAAATGAGACAAGAATAAGAAGAAAAGCGAAAGCTTGAGAAAAGGATGAAAGCAATGGAAACAAAAGAAAAATTCATGCAGAAAACCATAGTAGTCTGGCTGGGAGCATTGGTGTGCTGCCTGTTGTGGGGCAGTGCATTTCCGTGCATTAAAATCGGCTATCAGATGATGCACATTGCATCGGATGAGGTGGCGTCCCAGATTCTGTATGCTGGCTATCGGTTTACGCTGGCGGGAATTTTAACAATATTATTGGGAAGTATTGGAAGCAGACGGTTTCTGCGTCCGACAAAGGGCTCCATTGGAAAAGTTTTTAAATTAAGCAGTCTGCAGACTGTGGGACAGTACCTGCTTTTCTATATCGGACTGGCGCACACCTCCGGGGTAAAAGCATCCATCATCGAAGCATTAAATGTATTCGTGGCAATTCTGGTAGCAAGTCTTTTATTCCATCAGGAAAAATTATCGGCGCGGAAAATAGCAGGCTGTATCATTGGATTTGCAGGCGTGGCACTGGTAAATATGGGAAGCAGCGGATTTGATTTTCATATGAGCGTGACCGGAGAAGGATTTATTTTCCTGTCAACGGTAGCGTATGCATTTTCTTCCGTGTTGTTAAAGCGGTATTCCAAATCCGAAAATCCTGTCATGCTGAGTGGATACCAGTTCCTGGTGGGTGGAATTATTATGGCATTGTGCGGCTTTGCAGCAGGTGGACGGGTGAGCGGATTTACGGCGTCATCCTTTGGACTGCTGTTTTACATGGCATGCATTTCTGCCGTCGCATACACGCTGTGGGGCATTTTATTAAAATATAATCCGATTTCCCGTGTAGCGGTATTTGGATTTATGAACCCGGTGTTTGGTGTGATTCTTTCCGCATGGCTTCTGGGAGAAAGAGCAGGCAGCAGGCATCAAAAGTGTGATTGCCCTGATACTGGTATGCATTGGTATATTTGTGGTAAATTATAAGAAAGAGGTTACGAAGGAGGACTAACATGAGTGCAGTTGTAACATTGAAAAAAGGCGAAGGAAGAATGGTAAAATCCGGTGGCATGTGGATTTTCGATAATGAAATAGAAAGTGTCATGGGAACATTTGAAAACGGAGATCTGGTGCTGGTACACGATTTTGACGGATATCCGATGGGCATTGGATTTATCAACCGCAATTCCAAAATCCGGGTGCGCCTTTTCAGCAGAAAAGAAGATACAGTTATTGATGAAGCATTTTTCCGGACACGATTGCAGCAGGCATGGGAATACCGGAAAAAGACGGTAGACACCTCATCCTGTCGCGTGGTATTTGGAGAGGCAGATTTCCTGCCGGGACTGGTTATTGATAAGTTTTCGGATGTGCTGGTAGTGCAGTCCTTAGCACTTGGCATCGACCGTTACAAAGAGCTTATTGTAAAGCTTTTAAAGGAAATTTTGGCAGAGGATGGCATTACAATCCGCGGCGTATATGAGCGGAGTGATGCAAAAGTCCGCAAGCAGGAAGGCATGGAGCTTAAGAAGGGCTTTATCGGAGAAGCATTTGATACCAATGTGGAAATTGTAGAAAATGGTGTGCATTATATCGTAGATGTAAAGGATGGTCAGAAGACCGGATTTTTCTTAGACCAGAAATACAACCGTCTTGCCATTCAGAAATTATGTGAGGATGCAAGAGTGTTAGACTGCTTTACCCATACCGGCTCCTTTGCATTAAATGCCGGAATTGCCGGAGCAAAAGAAGTCACCGGAGTGGATGCTTCGGAACTTGCCGTACATCAGGCAGAAGAAAATGCAGCATTGAACGGTCTTTCCAGCACGGTAAAATTCCTGTGCAGGGATGTTTTTGAACTGCTGCCGGAATTAGAGGAAGCAGGCGAAAAGTATGATGTGGTAATCTTAGACCCACCGGCATTTACCAAGTCCAGAAATTCTGTTAAAAATGCCATCAAGGGCTATCGTGAGATTAACCTTCGTGCCATGAAGCTTGTGAAAAATGGCGGATTTCTTGCAACCTGCTCCTGCTCCCATTTTATGACGTATGAGTTGTTTACCAAGACAATCGGACAGGCAGCTCACAGCGTCCACAAGCGTCTGCGTCAGGTGGAATTCCGCACCCAGTCACCGGATCATCCGATTCTCTGGGCGGCGGACGAATCCTATTATCTGAAGTTCTATGTCTTCCAGGTTGTTGATGAGATGTAAAAATTTTTGAAAGTGGCAGGTCCTAAGTGGATTGCCACTTTTTTGTGTGTAAAAACACGTTGATTCGTACGGAAAAATGTAATATAATACATTAAAAGACGCGATGATATTTTAAAGAAGGGAGAGAGCACACACATGAAGCGTAAAATAACTGCTAAATTATATGAATGGAAAAATATGAAAAAAGGCAGAATGCCGTTACTTATTTATGGTGCAAGACAAGTTGGAAAAACGTTTGAAATGCGTGAATTTGGAGCATTATATTATAAAAATACAGTCTATGTAAATTTTGAAACGGACGAAAGAATTGGGAAGTATTTTGATACAGATATTCATGCAGATTATATCATCGCCATATTAGAAAAATATTATCAGGTAAAGATTGTACCGGAAAATACGCTCATTATTTTTGACGAGATACAGATGTGTGAAAGAGCATTAACTTCTTTAAAATATTTTTCAGAAGAGACACCGGAATACCATGTAATAGCTGCCGGAAGTCTGCTGGGTGTAGCAGTCAACCGTGAAAAATATTCATTTCCGGTAGGAAAAGTTCAGATGGTTACCATGTACCCGATGGATTTGGAAGAGGTATTGTGGGCTAAGGGAAAGCAGATGCTTTCGGATACCATACGGGAACATTATGAAAATAATCAGCCGTTAGATGAGATATTGCACGAGGAAGCTTTGCAGGAATTTTATCATTATTGCATCGTGGGAGGAATGCCGGCAGCAGTAAAGGCAGACCTTGCAAAAGACAGTCCATTGGAGCAGACGGAAATTCGTCAGATGCTGTTAAATTCTTATATTGCAGACATGACAAAATATGCAAATCAGACGGACACCGTGCGTATTTTTGAAGCGTATGATTCCCTGCCGGCACAGTTGGCAAAAGATGCAAAAAAATTTCAATACAAGCTGATAAAATCAGGAGCACGGGCATCTCAATATGGAGATGCAATTGATTGGCTGATTCGGGCTGGAATTGTGAATAAATGCATGAAGTGCAGTCAGGGATTTTATCCGGTTGCGGCATATCAGGATGTAAGTGCATTCAAATTATATTACAGTGATATGGGTATTATGTCTGCAAGAATAGGAATGACGTTGGAAGCATTACAAAGCATGGAAACAGAGCATTTTCGTGGCATACTGACAGAAAACTATGTTGCAATTGCTTTGAAAACAAATGGTTATGATCTTCATTATTGGGAGTCTGATAATACGGCGGAAGTGGATTTCCTGATACAAAAAGAAAGTCACGTTATTCCGGTAGAGTGTAAGGCTGGTAACCATGTAAAAGCCAAAAGCATGATGGTTTATATGGAAAAATATAATCCTTCGTATGCAATCCGGATTTCAACAAGAAATTTTGGGATGGCAAAAGGAATAAAATCAGTTCCGCTATATAGTGTATTTTGCATCTAAAGTTTTAGTTGCCTTATCGTACAGCAACAGTAAGTTGCTTTTCTGAAACTGAATTTACCGGTATGATATGGATAAAGGAGGTGGCAACGATGGAGACAAAAAATATTATTCTGGAACTTCGTACACAAAGAGGAATGTCCAAGAATGAGCCGACGGAACATATACCTATAACGATATGGATGAATTAATCTACATATGCGTTAAAAACATGGTAAGCGATGATTTTACAGAGGAGCAGGCGCGCGCATATATGAAAGAAATGCTCCCAAAGTTAGATTATTGGAAAAGATATGATGAACTTAGCGACAATGGAGAGTTTGAGGAGTTTAAGAAACAGCTAATAAAGGAAATAAATGAACTTCACATAGACGGGCTTCCTAAGGTTGAAAAATTAAATGCACTGGTAGGAAAATGGCGAAAATCCGGAATTACTTCTTTACAAAAAGAGATGATTGCAGTTTGACTGAAAAAATTAAATAGTGTGAAATGCTGAAGGAACGTCGGTACAGCCTGTATCGGCGTTTTTGTGTATTTGTAAGAAGCTGCAAGTAGCAGGCTCGGCAGGTGCCATTATTTCGCATTTTATTTTAATTCATTTATGAAAATATTTCTGCAATAACCATAGAAAAAGGCTGCTAAATGCGTTAAACTAAAAAATAGTATAGTATTTGAAAAAATAAGGAACGGTACAGGAAATGAGAAAGCCAGAAGAGAACAATAAATTTAGAAAAAAGGAAAATGCAAAAAAGCAGCATGGTTCAAAATCGGAACGTCCGGAAAAACACATCTGCCCACCGGGAGAATGTGACCTTGCAAAAAAATGTGGCGGCTGCCAGTATCAGGGAATGGATTATGAAAAGCAGCTCAACAAGAAACATCGGGAAGTAAAAGAGCTTTTAGGCAGCTTTGGAAAAGTGGAGCCGGTTATCGGAATGCAGGAGCCATTTCATTATCGGAACAAGGTCAATGCTACATTTCAGCGGTTGAAAAACGGAACAGTGATTTCCGGGGCATATCAGCAGGGAACACATTCAGTGGTAAAGATTGATGAATGTCAGATTGAGGATAAGATTGCAGACAGCATCATTTATGATATTCGTGGAATGCTTCGCTCTTTTAAAATAAAAGTATATGACGAGGACAGCGGGTATGGATTGCTGCGCCATGTTCTGGTAAGAAGAGGTTTCCGTACCGGCGAAGTTATGGTTGTTCTGGTGCTGGCATCCCCAATTCTGCCGTCAAAAAACAATTTTGTAAAAGCACTTCGTGAAAAGCATCCGGAAGTTACAACGGTGGTGGTAAATGTGAATGACCGGCGCACCAGCGTTGTCTTAGGGGAGCGGAATATTACTATTTATGGAAAAGGATTTATCGAGGACGAGCTGTGCGGACTTCGTTTCCGCATTTCTCCATCCTCATTCTATCAGGTGAATCCGGTACAGACAGAAATCCTTTATGGCAAAGCTATCGAGTTTGCCGGATTGACCGGAAAAGAAAAGGTAATCGACGCGTATTGCGGCATTGGTACCATTGGCATGGCAGCAGCAGGAAAAGCCGGCTCTGTCATTGGTGTGGAAGTGAACCGTGATGCGGTGCGTGATGCCGTGACCAATGCGAAGCGCAATAACATGAAAAATATCACATTTTACAATGAGGACGCCGGAGAATTCATGGTCAAGATGGCAGCACAGGGCGAGACTGCCGATGTGGTATTCATGGATCCGCCTCGTGCCGGAAGTGATGAGGCTTTCCTATCTTCACTGCTACAGCTTTCTCCAAAGCGTGTGGTCTATATTTCCTGCAATCCAGTCACCCAGGCACGGGATTTGAAGTATCTTACAAGCCATGGCTACCGGGTGGAGCGGTGCCAGCCGGTGGATATGTTCCCGTGGACGTATCATATAGAAAATATTGTGGCATTGGTGCAGAAAATTCGATAATGACAGTATATATTGCAGATTTCTGCGTGCTGTGGAGATACGAGTGATTTGTTGGCTCAGTATTTGCTGGATAAGGATATCAAAGCAGATTATGTCTGCGGAACGTATTGGGGAAAAACAGATGAGAATGGAAAAGTCGCTTTATGATTAAATACGTCTGGACATGGGCGTGAATTATAATAAGTCCAAGAAAGAGAACCCAGAGGTGGAGTATATTAAGGATGCGTTGAGGTATTTTATCATTTACGAAAGTAGATCCGCTTGATATGGAAGCATATAAAGAGTGGATCCAAAGGTTATGATGAATGGCCAATTTCTGAAGAGATGCTGTCTGCTGGTAGAATTAAAAAGAAAAAAATTAATGACATACACCACAAATATAGTTATAATTCTAAACATTTGAATTATAACTATTTATATGATAAAAGAAGAAGATAAATAATAAATGGATGCTTCCGTTCACTACTTGTCTATGATAAACCATATGATTGTCCAGAAAAAACTAATGGAACAGCTGAAAGATACAGGTCTTACCTTGGGACAGCCCAAAGTATTGGATTACCTGAAAGAACACGATGGTGCCAGTCAGAAAGAGATTGCAGCAGGATGCCTCATCGAGGCAGGATCTTTAACGTCCATTTTGAACCGTATGGAAGAAAAAGACCTGATCGAAAGAAAAATGCTCAATGGAAACCGTCATACTTTTCATATTTTATGACAGAATCCGGGAAAAAAATCAGAAGCTTGTGGAGGAGGCTTTTAAGAAAATAGAAAAAACTGCATTAAATGGTATTTCCGAAGAAGAGCAGAAGCAGTTTATGGATATTTTTTGCCGGATCTATCGAAATCTCGCAGATATGAAATAATCCGGCGATAAAAAATATGAAATGAGAAGGAAATAAAAAAATGGAGACACTAAAACGATATTTAATATTTCTGGTGGGATTGTTTGTAAACTCCCTGGGAGTCAGCCTGAATACAGATTTGGGAGAAAAATTTATTGAGAACTGCATCCGCAGTGCTATGAAACTGTAAAAATATAGAAAGCCTTATAATATTTGTTGTAAATGATATAGACCCTTAAGGAACAGTCAATCTAAGCAACTGGGGATGGCAGATTGATCCAAAAGTACGTCGTTATATTCTGAATAGAATGAATACAACAAAAAAGTGCAGGAATATAAAGATATGGAATTAAGATTATTGCGCTATTTTTTAACAGTAGCAAAAGAACAGAGCTTTACAAAAGCAGCAGAACAATTGCATATTACCCAGCCAACGCTTTCAAGACAGATGGCGGCATTTGAAGAGGAGCTTGGAGTAACATTATTTATTCGAAGCGGGAAGAAAATTTCGCTTACTGATGAGGGAATTTTATTAAAAAGGCGTGCCCTGGAGATTCTCAATCTTGAGGAAAGGACGATTGAGGAACTGAAAGGAAAAGAAGAGGTTGTAGAGGGCACGATAACCATTGGATGTGGTGAATTTGCGGCAGTGGAGACATTGGCGAAGATATGTAAAACGTATAAAGAAAAATATCCGCTGGTTCAGATTGTATTACATACTGCAACAGCAGATGCAGTGTATGAGATGATGAACAGAGGACTTGTAGATATTGCATTATTCATGGAGCCGGTGGACACCGAAGGGTTGGATTATATCAGAATCACAGATTGTGATCACTGGTGTGTCGGAATGCGGCCGGATGATCCACTGGCAGAAAAAGAGTTTATAAAAAAAGAAGATCTCATAGGAAAACCATTGATACTGCCAGAAAGAGTGAGTGTTCAAAGTGAACTTGCCAATTGGTTTGGAAAAGACTTTTCAAAACTTCAGATTGCTTTTACAAGTAATCTCGGAACAAATGCAGGAGTCATGGCGGCAAATGGACTGGGCTATCCAATATCAATCGAAGGTGCTGCAAAGTATTGGCGAGAGGATATTCTTGTACAGCGAAGAATTTCTCCTGAAATAACGACAAGCACAGTGATTGCCTGGCGACGGAATATCCCATATTCTTTGGCAGTCCGTAAAATGATCGAGGAGATTAATGCTTTTCAGGCATAAAACAAAATTCAATATAAGCATTAGACATAATGAAGCGATAGAGCTTAAAATAGATGTGTAAGATGAATGTAAATCTTATACATCTATTTTTTTTGTGAAAAATACGTATAGAAAGGGGCTTTTTATTATGAGTAAAAAATTAGTGGCATTTTTCAGTGCAAGCGGAACGACAAAAAAAGTAGCAGAGATGATTGCAGAGGAAGTAAAAGCGGATTTGTTTGAGATTGAGCCGAAAGTTCCATATACAAAGCCTGATCTTGACTGGATGAATAAAAAATCCAGAAGCAGTGTGGAAATGAGTGATAAAAAATATAGACCGGCGATTATGAAAAAAGAGATGGATATGAGTTCTTATGACGAGATCCTTCTGGGATTCCCAATCTGGTGGTATGTTGCGCCGACAATCATCAATACATTTTTAGAAGCTTACGATTTCAGTGGTAAAAAGATTGTGCTTTTTGCAACATCCGGAGGAAGTGGATTTGGAAACACTGTGAAAGAATTGCAGTCATCTGCACCAGACGCAGTTATTACAGAAGGCAGACTGTTAAATTGCGGAACGAAACAGGAAATCAGTGAATGGGTAAACTCTTTATAAATAACAGCGTTATGGAGGTATACAGAATATGGAAAAAATAGTACAGACAGCAGGAAGAAATACACTTGGTGAATTCGCACCGGAATTTGCACATTTTAACGATGATGTACTTTTCGGCGAAAACTGGAATAACCAGGATATCGATGTAAAAACAAGAAGTATCATCACAGTGGTTGCTCTGATGGCTTCCGGAATTACGGATTCTTCTTTAAAATATCATCTTCAAAATGCAAAAAATCATGGTGTGACACAAAAAGAGATTGCTGCAGTGATCACACATGCCGCATTCTATGCAGGATGGCCAAAAGCATGGGCTGTTTTCAATCTTGCAAAGGAAGTGTGGGAGGCAGGTGAAGGAGATTTGCCATACGAAGATGAAGCAATGCGTGCACATGCAAAAGAGATGGTATTTCCAATTGGTGCACCAAACGATGGCTTCGCACAGTATTTTTCCGGTAGAAGTTTTCTTGCACCGATCTCTACTTCTCAGGTTGGAATTTTTAATGTGACATTTGAACCTGGATGCAGAAATAACTGGCACATTCATCATGCAAAAAGTGGAGGCGGACAGATTCTGGTATGTGTTGCCGGAAGAGGATATTATCAGGAAGAAGGTAAAGAAGCTGTAGAAATGAAGCCAGGTGACTGCATCAATATTCCGGCAGAAGTGAAACACTGGCATGGCGCCGCACCGGATGAATGGTTTTCACATCTGGCAATAGAAGTTCCGGGCGAAAATGGTTCCAATGAATGGCTTGAACCGGTAAGTGATGAAGAATATGGGAAATTACAATAGGAAGGTGAATGAAATGTTTGATAATAGTATTGTATTGAATAATGGAGTGAAAATTCCACAGCTTGGACTTGGAACCTGGTTTATTGATGATGATAAGGTTGCTGACGCTGTAAAAGCAGCAGTAGAGATTGGATATAGACATATTGATACTGCACAGGCATATGGCAATGAGCGTGGCGTTGGTGAAGGAGTAAGAACCTGTGGTATTCCACGTGAGGAGTTGTTTGTTGTATCAAAGGTTGCCGCAGAGCATAAGACATACGAAGAAGCGATGGCAGGAATCAATGAGACGATTGAAAAGATGGGACTGGATTATCTTGATATGATGATTATTCACAGTCCGCAGCCGTGGGCGAAGGTTAATCAGTGCGAAGACAGATATGTAGAGGGAAATCGAGCAGCATGGAAAGCTCTTGAGGATGCTTATAAGGCAGGAAAACTTAAGGCAATTGGAATTTCCAATTTTCTGATTGAAGATATTGCAAGTCTTCTTGAAACAGCAAAGATTAAGCCAATGGTAAATCAGATTCTTCTCCACATCAGTAATACGCCGATAGAGTTAGTAGAATATTGCCAGAAGAATAATATTGCTGTAGAAGCATACTCGCCAATTGCGCATGGTGAAATATTAAATCAACTGGAGATAACCACGATTGCAAAGAAGTATGGTGTGACTGTTCCACAGCTCTGCATTAGATATACGCTTCAACTTGGTGCAATTTCTCTGCCAAAAACAGGGAATCCTGAACATATGAAGAGTAATGCCCAACTAGATTTTGAAATTAGTGCTGAAGACATGGAACTGTTAAAGAATTTTAAGAAAATTAAGAGCTATGGTGACAGTGGAGTTTTCCCTGTTTATGGTGGAAAGATGTAACTACAAAAGAAATATACAGTAGCATTAGTAAATGATAGAAATTGTTATAAATAATGTGAAGAATGGAGAGCAGTATGAAGAAACCATATATTATCTGTCATATGATGATTTCTATAGATGGAAGAATTGACTGTGCCATGACATCGAAACTTCCTGGAGTTGATGACTATTACACGACATTGGATGAAATCAATGTACCAACCACAGTCAGCGGCAGGGTGAGGGCGGAGCTGGAAATGGCAGAGTCGGGCGAATTCCATGCCAAAAATACAGAAAGCTATGGAAAAGAAGGCTTTTCCAAGAAAGCAGATGCCACAGGCTATGAAGTTATAATAGATACAAATGGAAAGCTTCTCTGGCCAGATGCATCTGGCATGGCAAAGCCGTATCTGATTGTAACCAGCGAAAAGGTATCTAAGGAATATTTGGATTATCTCGATGGGCAGAATATTTCATGGATTGCCTGTGGAAAGGAGCATGTAGATCTGGCTCGTGCAGTGGAAATTCTTGCAGAAAAATTTGGTGTGGAGCGTATGGGTATTGTTGGTGGACCGAAGATCAATACTGCATTTCTGGAAGCAGGATTGCTTGATGAAATCAGCCTGTTAGTCGGAGCCGGAATTGACGGCAGAGGCGGTATGCCGTCAGTGTTTCTATGGTTAAAGTTATTGCCAGATGCGGTTATAGATAAATATTTATCGGGTGATGAACTGATCGCAAGTGGCAGTAAGCCGGATATTCTTTTTCTGGATATTCAGATGCCGGGAATGGATGGGATGGAAACGGCAAAGATACTTCGTCAGAACAATGAGGATATGATACTCGTTTTTGTGACAGCAGCAGAGGCGTATGTTTTTCAGGCATTTGATGTCGGAGCATTTCATTATCTGGTTAAGCCATTTTCCGATGAGAAATTTAAAGAGGTTGTGACAAAGGCAGTTCATAACATAAAAAGAAGTTCCAGACTTGAAAAAGACGAAAAATATATCATGGTACAGACAGCCGGAAGTCATATAAAAATTTTTCTGCGTGATATTGTGTATGCCGAGGTGTATAACCGGAAAGTTATTATCCATACACGAAGTACGGATATTGAATACTATGGTAAATTACAGGAATTAAGTGATATGGCAGGAACAGATTTTTTCCGAACACACAGAGCCTATCTTGTACATTTTAAATATGTAGAAAAATATGATGCAACTTGTGTAACTATGAAAAATGGAACTGCATTGATTGCAAAAAAGAATTATCCAGAGTTTGTGAAGCAATATCTGAAGTATAACCAGAGGAAAGGAAATGAAGTCAGATGAGTTTAGTGGAAAGATGTTGGATGATCACATCGAAGTTTTCTGTTATTGCAATTTTGATTATTACAGGAATCTGTTTTGGTGTTTTTGTATATCCATATATGAAAAAGAAAAGGGAAACTGCTCTGGTCAGTATTGTTTATATTGGAATTATGTCTGTGCTGTATCTGATACCGCAGCAGATTGGCAATTTTTCTGCATATATGCTGGGAGTTGTGGCTGCATTTCTTGTGATGTATGTACAGGACAGAAGAAACATTTATCAGAAAATATTTCTTGCAGTGACATTTTTTTCTATCCGTTGGCTTGCGGTTGCAATGGCAGGCAGAATGGATGATTTTATCACAAAAGCTCTGGTTTTTGGGAATACGATTGCAGGAAGACAATGGCTGCAATATGGACTTTATGCTGGAACGAGAATTCTGGATATTGTGCTTTGTATCGTTTTCCTTGCAGTTGCAATCGGTCTGATCAATAAAGCATATGTATACAAAAATGATGAAATGAGCGTCAAAGAGCAGGTAATGCTTATCATACCTTCTCTCGTGGGAGTTACAGGGTATGGCATTCTACAATATTATCTGAATATTTATGAAAAAGATACAGGAAAGAGCCTGACAGATACCTATGGATTTTATGGAGCTTTAAGCTTCGTGCATTATTTTATCTCTATCATAGCAATTCTTGTTATGACTACGATGTTTCAAAACTGGAAGGTGGCACAGGAAGAACAGACAGGGCAGGAGCTGGTATTAAATCAGGTCAGTGATATGAAAAAGCATATCGGGGAAGTGGAAAAGCTGTATCAGGATATCCGCAGCCTGCGTCATGACATGGGGAATCATATACAGATGCTGGAACATCTTGTGGCAGAGAATCATATGGATGATGCAGCAGAATATATGGAGCATTTGAAAAAGGAGTGGAATGAAATATCTCCTGAGATAAAAACTGGGAGTCCTGTCATTGATGTGATTCTGATGGAAAAGTTAAGAGAAGCAAAGGAAAAGCAGATTCGTTTTATATCAGATTTTCATTATCCGAAGGATACGAAATTAAATGCATTTGATTTAAGCGTGATCTTAAACAATGCACTGAATAATTGCATGGAAAATGTAAGTGGAGAAAATCCTTATATCAGTCTCTCTTCTTTTCGGAAAAACAGTATTTTTATGATAACCATAAAGAACAGATATGAGGGGGAGTTAAATTATAAGGACAGTGATCTGCCGGAAACAACGAAATCCGGGAAGGAGCATGGAATTGGACTGCATAATATCCGGAGGGTTGCAAGGATGTATATGGGAGATATATCTTTAGAGCAGGAGAATCAGGAAGTGGTTCTAAGTATTATGTTACAGGTAGAATAAGGACAAAAAGCACCTTCGAGGTGTTTAGTGTTATTTGCTTCACAACAAAAAAAGGGCGGTTCACAACATCGCTGTTTATTGTAAAGAAAGATATGCCGAAAGAATCAGTAAAGAGAAATCATGTTGTACAGATTTTTAAGGAAACGGATTTCAGAATTTAAGCTCAAGGAGGACAATACAATGAGAATCAATGGATTTAGTGGGACAAATACGCAGACAGGAACAATGGGAATGACACAGGGGAATGATTCTGTAAGTAAAAATATTCAGAATCAGATTGCAAATGCACAGCAGAAGCTACAGGATTTATCATCGAATGAAGAAATGTCATTAGAGGATAAGATGAAAAAGCGTCAGGAGATACAGCAGGAGATTAACAATCTCAATCAGCAGTTAAGACAGCACCAGATCGAGCAGAGAAAGGAACAGCAGAGTAAAATTCGTCATCTATGGATGATATGGTGGCTGGAACAAGTAGCACTTCTAAAAAGAAAAACACCGGATTGTCACAGGCAAGTATGCAGGCGATGATCTCCGCAGATTCTTCCATGAAACAGGCAAAGGTGCAGGGAAGTATGGCAACACAGATACAGGGACGTGCCAGTGTGCTTGAATCTGAAATCAAACAGGATGCCGGAAAAGGAAATACTGAGAAGAAGGAAGAAGAACTGGCAGAGCTGCAGGCAAAGGCACAGTCTGCAGCACAGATGTCTATACTTATAGATGCAAATAAATCAGTAGAAGAAGCTGCAAAAGCAGAGAACAGCAATACAGAAGACACTGCAACAAAGAACAATACTGATAAATCCGAGAAAACACAGGAATCTGCGGGGACTGTGGCAGAGGAGACAGACAACGTAAAGAATACGGATATCAAAGGGGAAACACAGGCGACAGTAGAAACACCGACTCTGGAAAATGCACAGAATGCAACACAGCAGGCAGTGTATACACCGATTGATATTCGTTTATAGTTGGTAAAGGAGAATGGTATTATGTCAGAGATTAAGAGTTTTAGTGATTACACAAGTAAATATAACAGCAATGTAGATTATTCCGCATTATTTGGCGGAACTTCTGATAGTTCATCCGTAGGAAACACCAATATGCTTTCTGATTATGCTGCGATTAAAAACGGAAGCTATGGAAAACTTATGAAAGCATATTATGCAAAGCAGGATGCAGAAAAATTATCGGGGAAAGGCGATACTTCACAGAAGCTTACACTGATGAAAACAAGTGCGGATTCCCTGAAAATCAGCAGATGCACTAAACGATGCGTCACTCTGGGGAAAAAAGAAAATAAAAAAGAAGGATGAAAAGACGGGTGAAGAAACAGAGGTAGAGGATTATGACTGGGATGCAATTACCAAAAAAGTGAAATCTTTTATTGATGATTATAATGATGTTGTTAAGGAGGCAGGAGAATCCAATACAAAAGATGTCCTTAGAAATGCTTCATGGATGACAGGCATGACAGACAAAACCAGTCATTTACTTTCTAAAATAGGTATTACCATAGGAAAGGGGAATAAGCTGGAGCTGGATGAAGATGAATTGAAGAAAGCAGATATCAGTTCATTGAAAACGGTTTTTACAGGTTACAATTCCTTTGCAGGCAAAACAGCCCAGAAAGCAGCTGGTATATCAAATGCTGCGAATCGCGCAAGTGCGACTTATACAAACAATGGTACATATTCTAAAACGAATTCTTCTCTAACGTCAAGTAAGATTGATAAGGAAGTATAGTATGTTAAGCCTAAATGACAAGAAGAAAAATCTTTTGTATTAATTTGTCGGGAAGGAGGAACCAGATGAGTTTTACAGTCAATTTATCCGGTGGAGGTTTATTGATAAATAGATTTAATAGTTCTAATATGTTGAAAAGTACACAGGAAAAATTGCAGCGACAGCAGGAACGGGATAATAAGGTGGCTTTTTTTGAAGCACAAAAAGAAAATTTGAAAAACCGAAAGGCTGACAGTTTGGAAGAAATCTCTGAAAAGCTGGAAATGTTTCATAATTATGAGAATGAAATTGCGGCAGCAAATCAGGAGTATAATAATTCGCAGATGTTTCATGTTATGGACGAGGCAGAAGAATATGGCGAAAAGATTGCGAAAGCTGCTGAGAGGAATAAGCCTAAAACAGAAGAAGAACGAAAGGAAGAAATGGTGGATGAAGCTCTTGGAACAGAGGAAAACAAGGGCATGATGTCTGAAATCATGGACGAACTTTCGGAGACAACCGAAGAAATGACAGAGCAGATGACAGAAAAAACTGTGGAGAATATGGAAGAACTTCCAGACGAGGTTTTGCAGGAGCAGCTTGCTACAGATAGTTTAGAGGCAGCAGAAATGGTACAAACAGAGACAATTAAAAGGTATGTGCCGATTGATATTAGAGTCTGATGATATTTATCTGGGAAGGAAACAGCTATGAAGATTTACAATAATACAAATATTACATATTCTGCAATCGAACATAACAGCAGGAAAAATACGAAGCAAAATTTTCCAGCAGATTTAGAAAAGAAAATGACACAGTATACAGATACAGTATCTATTTCTAAAACGGGGCAGGAGAGATTTAGGTATTTATCTTCTGTCAGCTCTATGGATTATCAGAACCGTTTTGAGAGGGAAGTGACGGATATATTTGTCAAAGAAGATACAGAGAGTGTAAAGTCCGATTCCTTTGAACATCATGTAAACAGAATGGCGACAGCATATAACAAAATGAAAAACAGCATTGAAGAAAAATATGCGGAACAAGATTATGAGCTGGAGTATTATGTGACAGAATCGGGCAAAATTGAGGAATTGACCAAAGAAAAAGAACTGGATATGCTGAATCAGGCATATGAAAACCACAGTAATTTTATGGCAACTTCCACAGAAATCTGGTCAGAATTACAGGATTTTACACCATCGGTAGTTTACCATAAAGAAAGTGAACAGACAGCAAATGAACAGAACATAGGTGAGAACCAGGAAAATACTGCTAAATCTAAAGAAAAGGGGGGTATCAAAAATTCGGCATATCAGGCATTTTTATCCGCCATCCAGTCGGATAACCAGAAATTATCGCAGCAGTATTCGGGTGACTGGAAAGATTTAAGGCTAAGTCTGAATGTATCAGATGGTGATCGGAAAATGCTTAATGGTATTTGGGATTATTATGCTAATAAAAGGTAATGAAAGCTTTGTAATACGAAAGGAGATGTTGGTATGGCAGTTACAGGTGTAAACAATTACTCTAATATTTACACAAATGCTTATACCGGTAATATACAGAAAAATAATGCTAAGGAAACCACAGAAAAGCAGGTTGTGGAGCAAACAGAAGATGTAAAGACATGGACAACCCGAAAAACTGCAGCGGATGAACTTTCCTATCTTTCTAAAAAATTTGACAATTATAGTTTTGTATCAGCAAATTATAGTCCGAGGATGAAATATGGTAAATCAACTACCACGAATGTAGCAATTTCTCCTCAGTTTTTAACAAAAATGGCAAATGATTCAGACTTAGAAGATGAGTACATAAAAGAAATTGGTAACATGAAAAAACTAGATGAGCAGTTTGCAAAGCAACAAGCAGATATTGGATGGAGAGTTGAACAGGGATGGGCAATAGATAAAGATGGAAATATTAGTTCATGGGCAATAGGACATAAAGATTCAAAAGTAAAATCCTTTCTCCAGAATATGAGTGAAAAAGCCGAAGAAATCCAACAGAAGCAGTTGGAAAAAGCAAAGGATACAAAGGAAGAAAAAGAAGTATTCTCAATGAAAAAGCACAAAGAAGTTATAAAAAAGAATAATGTTGATTTGAAGGTGTAAATAATCAGATTCGAAGTATTATGCTGAAAAAATGCATAGCATTGAGGGAGCTTTGCGTATGTCAGATGAAATCAATGCTCAGTTCGGTTTTGAAAGAGCATTCGGTAAGACTAACGATAATGCAGATGCTGATACAAAAATAACAAAATTTGGCATATCTTTTAATAGTGACGGAACTACAACCTTCTTTGCACAACTGGAAAAATCATCAGCCAGCCAGAAAGAATATCTTGAAAGCTTCAGGAAAAGAAAGCTGAGGAGGAGACAAAAAAAAGGAGACCAAGCAAAAGTAAGAAAAAAGGAACAGATAAGATCAAAACAAATTCCATCAAAGTAAGAAAAAACGGAAGATTTACGGTTCAGGCAAATTCAAAAGAAGAACTTTTGGATAAGATCAAAAAATTATTGAAACTAACCACAAAAGGGATTGAGCAATGATAAATACGGCATACAGATGGAAGCATGGGCGCCATTCGGTGAAGGGCGGGGCGATATGTTCCACACGCCGGAACTGAAAGTCATTGCTGAGAAGTACGGAAAGTCTGTTGCTCAAGTCATTCTTCGTTGGCATTTGCAGCGTGGAATTGTCATCATTCCAAAATCCACTCACCTCGAGCGTATGGAAGAAAACTTTCATGTATTTGATTTTTCTTTGAGCGAGGATGATATGGCGGTTATTGCCACGATTGACAAAAAACAAAGTAGCTTCTTCTCACATAACGATCCGAATATGGTGGAGTGGTTTGTGAAGATGGTGGATGAAAGAAAACAGCAACACGACTGCACCAAAGATAAGAAAAACTGGTAATCGAGGAGGATGCTCTGCACGGATTGCTCTTTCTACGGGGGCATTGCAGCAGTCATAATCCAAAGTGTTGCGGTCTTCGTTATCTGTCATAAGAGCATCATATTGTTAAGGACAAATCGGACAACTATGTTGCTGGTAGACCATGATGTGCGGTTTCGGTAGAAGATTGCAACGAAAACAGTCAGGTTGCAAAAACACGCATTGCGTTGCTTTAAAGAATTTTCAGAGCATACGGGCATTCCTGTTCGTACTCTTGAGGATTGGGAGGCTGCAAGACGGACTCCGCCGGAATATATTCCAAGATTAATCGATTATGAGTTAAACCAGATAGGGATAAAAATAGATATGTATCGGCAGGAGTACAGATTTACTCCTGCTTTCGCCTTTATTCAGGCGGTTTGACGTGTAGTACGCTGCATATATTCCCTCTCCATTTCCCGCATTTCCTCGTCTGTGGGAATATCCACAATCCCGACATAGGAATAGTAAATGTCGATTTGCTGTGTCCGTTTCCCGTCCTTTTTCTCACGCTCATGGATTACGATTTTATCCACAAATGCGTTTAGGATTTCGGGCGTGAGTTCGTCAATGCGGGTATATTTCTTTGTGACGGCTATCAGCTTTGATACATTGGTGGTTTCCATGTCGGCTTCGCTGACTTCGGCTGTTAAGGATTCGATTTCCTGTTTTAGCTGTTCCTGCTCCGCTTCGTATCCGTCTGACAGCTTGCAAAAGCGTTCGTCATTCAGCTTTCCGTTGACATTGTCCTCGTAGATTTTATGGAACAGGCGGTCAAGCTCATCCATCCGCTTTTCGTCCTTTTCTATCTGTTTCTGCTTTGCAGACAGTTCGTATCGGCGTTCCGCAAGGGTGGTGTCTATCTGTTGTCGGATAAATACACGCTCAAACTGCTGCAGATAGGACAGGAAATGCTGAAGCTGTTTCAAAACCAACTGATTTAGTGCGTCTTCTCGGATATAGTGCTGCGTACAGTTCTGCGTGCGGCTCGTCCGCTTGTACTGGGAACAGCGGAAATGCGTGTATCTATTGGCAGTGGCAAGGCTTAGTTTTGCCCCGCAGTCGGCACAATAAAGCAGTCCAGAAAACATGCTCGTAATCCCGCTGTTGGTCGGTCTGCGTTTATTTTCCCGTATCATCTGCACCTTATCCCACACTTCCCTGTCAATAATCGGCGTATGGGCGTTCTCAATATATGCCCGCATTTCCTTTGCGGTTGGGATACGCTTCTTGCTTTTAAAGCCCAAACGGGTGGATTTGAAGCTCTCCGTACAGCCGATATACGCCACATTTTCCAGAATAGCAGCTACGGCTGACGGCTCCCAACAATACGGATTTTCCGAAACCCTCGCCACGCCGACGCCCTTTGACGCTTTGTAGGCTGACGGGGTAAGCACCTTTTCCTCCCACAAAATAGTGGCAATGGCTGACATTCCGTTTCCCTGCATACAGAGGAAAAATATCCTGCGGACAACCGCCGCCGCTTCCTCGTCCACAAGCCATCGGGTATTATCATCAGGATTGCGTAAATATCCGTAAGGCGGCGCACCCAGATGTTCGCCCGCAAGCCCCTTCGCTTTCTTGACTTCCTTTACTTTTTTGCTCGTGCTTTTGGGATACCACTCATTAAAAAGGTTGGTAAATGCGGCAAATTCGTTGCTCTCAAGGCTGCCCGTGTCCACATTGTCCATGATGGCGATAAAGCGCACCCCTGCTTCGGGATAAATGATTTCGGAGTATGAGCCGACCTCGATATAGTTCCTGCCAAAGCGGGAGAGGTCTTTTACAATGACCGTTGTTACAAGCCCCTTGTCAATATCCTCTGACATTTTCTTAAAAGAAGGGCGGTTAAAATTCGTACCCGTATAGCCATCGTCCACATAGTAGGTGGGATTTGGAAACCCGTGTTCCTTAGCGTACTTGAATAGATATTCTTTTTGATTTACGATACTGTTGCTCTCGCCTTCACGTCCATCGTCCTGACTCAGACGACAGTACAAGGCGGTGATTTCTTCCTGCTGTCTTTGCAATGCTTTCTCCTTTCCGACAGCAGACACGATAGTATGAAGTGTAGATACAGTATACCACGCCTGCGGTCAAACTTCAACGCTTTAAAGCGATAATCTTTCCGATATTTCTTAATCCTCATCATAACCCTCGGAATCAAAACTGTAATCTGCTGTGTCCCGCATGAATATCCTGCTGAGAAGCCCAAGCAAGTCCCTCCCGTCCTCTCGGAAATGTGCGGTCACTGTATATTCCGTGCCGCCGATTTTCTCGCAGAGCGTTGCCTGTTCAGGGATACGCATAAGGGGCATAATGTTTTCAGCAGGCGGCAGGGGCGGGTACACCCTATTCGGGTTTACCATTGAGATACCCTTATTTTCGTCTAAAATTTCCGTAAGTTCCTGTTCTGTCAGTCTGCTCATCGCAATGCGTCCTCCCTCTTGCGGTCTGTCCTGCCATTCTGGTTTGACCTTTGATTTTCAACCGTATCGTGGATTTGGTTCAAGCAGTCATCAATGTGGGCAGAGCGTTTTTCAATCCCGTCCGCATATTTCAGCCGCTTTCGCAGCTCCGTTATCCGTTCCGTCACCCCGTTTTTTTCTTCTCGGAGCGTTTCTTTCTCGGCGGGTGAAGCACGCCGTATCTTATTCTGCAAATGCCGCCGATAGTTGGTAAGCCTGTCCATTTCCGTCTGGTTCTTCTCCCTGTCGGCGTGCAAATCGGAGAGGGTGGAGATGTTATGCTCCGACATATAGCGTACCTGTGTGGTAATCTCATCCAGTTTCCGAAGCTCCTCTTTCATAAGCGGGCTTGTCGGCTTGTAGTCCGTGCCTTTGGGAAATATCCCCAACTGATAGCACCAATAGTAATACAACGCTAAGATTCCCCTTGTTTTCTGGTGCGGTTTCCAAGCCTTTTTATATTCTTCGGGCATATGGGGAGAGTAGGAAATCTTTGCTTTGTAGTTCCCATATCTTGCCCTTGTGCCTAAATGTGAACGGATAAAATCGGGCGTTAAGCGTTCATCAAGCGTATCTAATCTTGTGAAATGCTTATACTGCGGCAGCTTCATTTTCCAATGCCCGCCCGAAAAATCAACCTCGTAGCCTTTGTCGATTAGATACTTCATCATGTGCGGAATATCCCGACTGCCGCTGATTGCCTCCGCTAAATCTTCCAGATAGACGTTGTAGCGTGTCGGCTTGCCGCTCTTTTCATCCAGATACAGCGGTCTTGACGGTGCTTTCTTCGGGTTCTCAATCACCGATAATCCGTACTCTCTGCACAAGCGGTCTGACGTTTCCCTTAGCCGTTTCTGCTCCGATTTTGAGTAATTATATTTGCTCCCATCCAGATAGGAAACAGAGTTGAAGCAGAAGTGATTGTGGAGATGCCCCCTGTCAAGGTGGGTGACAACGATTATCTGGTACTTGTCGCCCCACATTTCCCTCGCAAGTTTTAAGCCGATTTCGTGGCATTGTTCGGGCGTTACTTCGTCTGGCTTGAAGCTCTGGTAGCCGTGCCAAGCGATATACCCGCCTGTCTTCTGGTACTGCTTTTTCGTTAGAATCATCTGCTGTAACGCTGTTTCTTTTAAACAGTTGATGGCGGAAACAAACTCTCCATTGTCCGTTTTCTGTGGATTCTTCACATAGGAGAACACGTCAAAGAAGTCCTGCATCTCCTTATTCGGCACGGTCTTTTCTGGGTTTTCCACATAAGAAATTAAGTCTTTCAACCGTCCTTCGATGTGCCAGAGGCTCGTTGCCGCCATATCAGACTGCCCCCTGTTCCGTCAATTTTTCCATGTCAAACTGCTGTGGGAGGGTATAATTCCGTTGCAGTTCCAAGATAAAATCCTCAATCTCCCTGCATATTTCATCAGCGGAAGGGGCGTAGGGGATACACTTTTTAAAGGCTACGTGTACTTCGTAAAGCGTGCCTAATAGTTCCCAAAATTCTTTCTCTGGCTGTGGCTGCGGTGCGTTTCCCCTGCATAACTGACGCATAAATTCTGCGGTGGACAGACCGCAGGCGGATGAATACTGCTTTAATTTTTCATGTTCTTCTTCGCTCAATCTAAAAGTAATGCATACTTTTTCTGATTTTTCTCTACTCATTTTTCTTAATCCTCCAGTTTTATTTTTCCTTTTATCGGGGTAGCTAGGGGTTGTCCCCTAAGTTAGTCCACACGCCTTTAGGGTGTGGATTGGATTGTGGCTGACACAATCCGATGCTCGCTATCTCTGTGGACAACTCCGCAGAGCATTTTTCTGTGTAACGGCTTTCTTAATGCCTGCCTTTACCCTCCGAAAAGGAAATCCTATGTCCTTTCCACCTCCGTTCTGGATTTTATTGCCTTTGACTTTTGGATAAATGAAAAAGCCGCCACACTGCATCACGAACGACAAGAGGATTCCCTCCCGCTCTGATTCGCAATGCTATGTAGCGGCTTTGAAATTCAAAACCCATGTCAGCCTTGCCGATTGGCTGACATTTCAATCTTATATCTATGTGCTTATTTAATTTTCAATCTTCCAATTTCCCCATTGGTATTTCAGAATACCATAGCGGCAATATGGCTGTCAAGATTTTGCACAAACTTTTTAGTATTCTCTATGGACAGGGATTTTATTCACTTATTCTAAAATTGGGTGGGAGAATTTTATCCCCCACCCAATAGCCCATAAGAAAGCATGCTGTATTAGATGACTATAAAATCTTCCGCAACTTTTTTCTAAGATGGTCTAACCGTGCATAGATAGCACCCGTCGTTAAATGCACAAGCGGGGCAATCTCTTTTGTGGAATACCCTTTCATTTTCAGCAGAACGATTTGCAGTGTACGCCTGTCCACCGTAAGTAATGCCTGATACAGATTTTCATCTTCGATTTCATCCAGTAAATCTTCAACGGTCTTTACTTCGGCTGACTGTTCCCTGTCTGCCATTCCCTCAAGGTATTCCCCGAAATCGCTTGTCCAATGGTAAAACCGCCTGTTGGAATTAAAGTCTGCCCTGTCGTCAATACGGATTTGTTCGATGGTAGCTTCATCAACTCCATGTTCCCGCAACACTTTTTCCTCGGCTTCTTTCCAGATACGCCACTTCCTGTCCTCACGTCCGTTGTTATATGCCATTCTTTTTTCCTCCAATCAATCTGAATCTTTGAAAACATAAAAATCCAGATTGAAAGGCGGCGAACGACACTTAACACCAATAATAGTCCTGCGGCACTTTCCAACCAAAAACGACAAAAGAAAAACCGCAAAGGCTTTGTGACCTTTACGGTTATGGGAAATACTAATTCTGTTGTATGGAGATTGTACTTCTACCTTCATGGTGGGAAGTACCGTTGCACTGGCAGGGATTTTTTTAACTGGCTTCCCGCCATTCCCTGATGTGCTATGTATAAATAAACTTTGCTTTATATAAGCAGATGGGCAACCGCCCGAAAAAAGGAACATAAAAACCCTCCAAATTTAAAAACAAATTCAGAGGGTAATTTAGGGTATAACAAAATAACCCACCCGAATATCGTTTTTTTTATTTGGTGAGTTTGTTCTTTCAAATACGAAACAAAAAGAGCCGATGATTCGTGAATTGTTCCACAATTTCATCGGCTCTGCGTCTTAAGCGTCTGGCTCTTTGATGACAGTTATCTTCAAGTTGTCAACTTTAATCAATCTTTCTTGTCTGCATTTTGGACAATAAAGGGGATAATTCTTCAAAACAGTGTCCTTCCTAATTTTATTACGGGTTTTGCTCCCACAAACAGGACATAATATCCATTCGCATTTCATCATAATTAGCTTCTAATCCTTTCAAATCTCATTTTATACGACTTATGCAAGCTGTTAGGCTAACTTGTGGAACATATGCCGAACCTTATCTATACGGCTATTCGGGCGGCGGGGTTGGCAAATAAGTTTACCAGTAGCTGGCTGGTATCCTTTTAACTCTGTCAAGCAGACTCCCTGCCCATTTGTGAAATAAGTTAAATCGTTCCTGTATTCTTGAATACATCTAGCAGGGATTTCTCCTTTCAGAATGACCTCGTCATTCTTTATCTGAGTACTTACAATATCTGCACAATACCTTGGAGCATCATGATACGCCCGTGAGAGATATTCCTGCGGTGCATAAATTTCAAAGTGGAGATATGGCTCTAATAGTTCTGTCCCTGCTTTTTTTAAAGCCTGCTCCAATACGATAGGGGAAAGCAGCCGAAAGTCTGCGGGGGGTACTTACAGGACTATAATACAATCCATATTCAAAACAGATTTTACAGTCTGTCACTTTCCATCCATACAGCCCCTGCTCGCAGCCATAAAGAACCCCCTCCATAACCGCATTTTGGAACGATTGGTTTAAATATCCAAGTGAAACTCTGCTTTCATACTGCACTCCACTTCCAATAGGGAGCGGCTCTATGGACAACCCGACAGAAGCCCAGAAAGGATTTGGCGGGACTTCTATGTGGATGGTATATTCTGCTTTTCTAAGCGGTCTTTCCATATATATAACAGTAGGCTCTTTTATTTCTGCCTCCACATGATATTTTTCCTCAAGGATGGCACAAATGACTTCCATCTGCACTTTCCCCAAAAAAGAAAGTATAATCTCATGCGTTGTAGTATCCACATAATATTTTAAAAGAGGGTCGCCATCTGAAATTTCTGTAAGTGCCCCAAGCAATATTTCCCGCTGTTCAGATTTCTTTGCTGCAATCGTTGTTTGGAGCATAGGGAGAGGATTTTCAATAAATGTTCTCTGCGGCAACAGCATTTCGTTCCCCAAAATACTGTTTAGCTGCAAAACATCATTTGGTAAAATTACAATATCACCAGAGCAGGCTATATCGGATGAACATAATTCCCCGTTTATCGGAACACACATCTCTGTGATTTTTATTTTCTCTTTTTCAGATATTCTAATAACATCCCTCAAATGCAATGTTCCGCTATATATACGCACATAAACAAAACGCCGCCTTTTCTCTGAATATTCAATCTTAAAAACCTGCCCGCATAGTTCAGATTGACCTTCAGGCGTTGATGAATAAAACTTACTGGCAATCACTTCTATAAGCTTCCGAATCCCCAGATTGTTTTTAGCACTTCCGTGATAAACGGGAAATAACGTTCCGTTTTGGAATCTCCTGTTTTCTTCCTGTTCCAGTTCTGACATTTTAAACGGTTTCCCTGACATATATTTCTCTAATAGTTCATCGTTTCCCATAATTACCGCATCCCACTGTTCCATATCGTCATTGTCCGTTACATTTATATGAGGATGCTGCCCAACCTTTTGCTTCACTATAATTTCCGAAGAAAGCTTTGCTTTCATTTCTTGATATACCATTGGCAAATCAATCCCCTCTTGGTCAATTTTATTGATGAAAAAAATTGTCGGAATCTTCATTGTCTGTAGTGCATGAAACAGTATACGGGTCTGTGCCTGTATGCCATCCTTTGCAGAAACTAATAATACTGCTCCGTCTAATACGGATAAAGAACGGTATACTTCCGCCAAAAAATCCATATGGCCTGGCGTATCTATAATGTTGACTTTTACATCCTCCCACTGAAAAGATGTCACTGCTGTCTGGATAGTGATTCCCCTTTGACGCTCCAAATTCATTGTATCTGTCCTTGTTGTGCCTTTATCTACGCTCCCTGGTTCTGCAATTGCACCACTGGTATACAATAAACTCTCCGTTAATGTTGTCTTTCCTGCGTCAACGTGAGCCAGAATGCCTAAGTTAATTATTTTCATGTGATTTTCCTCCTATCAACACCCAAAAAAGGGCATAAAAATACCTAGTGATAAATACTCCTATCACTGGGTAAATAACTCCAATAGCCCCAAAACACTTATATGTTTTCGGGCATATAAAATTACATGATAAAAGTATTCTTAAACTGGGTACAAAAAACTAAGCCCCATATTAAAAGTGAAACGGGACTGCTACTTTTTGTTCCCACTATCAAATTGACAGTTTATTTAAGAATACCTTGCCGCATATTTATTAACTCCTTGTATAATACTGAATCTAATTATATAAAGCAGAAAAAGCGGCAGGATTTCCCCCTGCCACTAATCATCTGTTTATGCAAAAATAATTTCCTTTTCCACAATCTCCCTCGCACAAGCCCTTATGTTATTCGTTCTTCCAGTCCATTCTAAGGCGTTTTCTTCCTTTAGGCATTCCGTTATGCCCTGTGCTTGCTTCATGCCCTCTATGAGCCGTTCAAAGTGTTCCTGTGCCTGTCTGTCAATGTCGGCAAGGTAAGCATTGAGCCTGCCGCTTGTGAGAAGATTGGTGTATGTAATTTTGCGGTACTCCCGCAGATAGTCCAAGTGCCGCCGTCCGAATAAGTCTATCGACTGTTCCTTTTCGGGTGGTATGGTAAGGCAGGGTAAAATGTATTCGCCTTGCCGTTCGTATCTGCCGCCCATTTCCTCAAAGATTGATTGTACCATTTGTTTTTCCTCCAAATAAGATATTCACTCCATACTCATGTCTGCTATCATTAACACAATTTACGTTTTCTCCTTATCTGGTTTCATACATCAGTTAAAATATGAGAAGTTGATGCAGGAAAAGAACTGAGTCAGGTGCAGCAGGCTTATCTGGTGGATGTGATTATGACCTGGATAGAAAAAGAGTTGTCACATTACGATAGCCAAATGTGAAATTAAATGTTAAAATACCACAATAGGGTTATTACGAAGAGAGAAAGGTATTTTATAATGGTAGTTTCAATTATTGAAAAAGTGTATTCATTTTTATGGGGAGACTGGATTAAAATTCCGCTTCCGGGGGGAGGCAGTCTTGGCATTTCACTGCTGATTATTTTGTTAATTCCAACAGGAATTTATTTTACGATTCGGACAAAGTTTTTACAGATAAGACTGTTCCCGGATATGGTGCGGGCACTGGTAGCAAAGAAGGAGCATAAAGACAGTCTGTCAACTTTTCAGACGCTGATTGTGTCCACGGCAACCCGTGTGGGAATGGGAAATCTGGTAGGTGTAGTTGCAGCAGTGTCGGCAGGTGGAGCCGGAGCGGTATTCTGGATGTGGATTACAGCTCTGATTGGTTCTGCTACAGCGTTTATTGAAGCAACTCTGGCACAGCTGCATAAGGAAAAAGATCCGCTGTATGGCGGTTACCGCGGTGGTCCGGCATATTATATCCATCATTTTTTTTGAAGAAAAGTCAGGAAAGAAGAAAAAACATGTGCTGGTGGCAGTGTTATTTGCCATATCCGGTCTGATTTGCTGGTGTGGAATCAGCCAGGTAATCAGTAATTCAGTGGCATCTTCTTTTGAAAATGCATTTCATATTCCACCCTTGTATACAACAATTGTGCTGGTGGCAGTTGCGGCAGTGATTGTATTGCGGAAAAATGCAACTGTAAAAGTACTGGATATGATAGTACCGATTATGGCAGTGTGTTATTTCTTTATTACATTATTTATTATTATTGTAAATTTCCGTAGTATTCCGGGCGTATTTGGCAGGATTTTTGAAGAGGCATTTGGTATCCGGCAGGTAGTATCCGGTGGATTTGGAGCAGTGCTTATGAATGGAGTTAAGAGAGGACTGTTTTCTAATGAAGCAGGTTCCGGTTCTGCACCTTGTGCAGCGGCAGCAGCGGAATGCGATAATCCGGTACGTGCGGGACTGACACAGGCATTGGGCGTATTTATCGATACGATTATCATTTGCAGTTGTACCGCTATGATTATGCTTATTGCACCGGAAAAGATAATTGCAGGAAAAGCTGGTATGGATTTGCTGCAGTCTGCCATGCAGTATCATCTGGGCAGATTCGGAGTTATCTTTATTGCACTGACCTTATTTCTGTTCAGCTTTTCCACATTTCTTGGAATATTGTTTTATGCCAGAAGCAATGTGGCATATTTATTTGGAGATAAATGGATCTGGCAGACCCTTTATAAAATCGTTGCACTGATTATGCTTTTTATCGGCGGAATTGCAACCTATACTTTCGTATGGGATTTAGGCGATGTGGGAATCGGACTGATGACGATATTTAATATCGGAATGCTGTATCTTATGGGGACAGGCATTGAAGCCACTGTCGGAGTATGAGAAAGAGAAAAAGACCGAAAGAGACAGTAATCAAAATCCAGCAGCGGGAATTATTTTTTTTGAAGAAGAGAAATAGTAAAAAGAAGTAGTTATCAAAACCGGTGATTCCATGTTATACTAGGGAGAAAACTACAAAAGGAGAAATTTATAGTTATGGGTCGTGAATCATTTAAGTCCCGTCTGGGATTTATACTAGTAAGCGCAGGATGCGCAATAGGAATTGGAAATGTGTGGAGATTTCCGTATGTGGCAGGACAGAATGGCGGAGGAATTTTTGTACTGTTTTATCTGATATTCCTGATTGCCATGGGGCTTCCGGTACTGACAATGGAATTAGCAGTCGGAAGAGCCAGCAGAAAAAGTGCAGTTTTAGGATATAAGGCATTGGAGAAGCCAAATAGTAAATGGCATATTCATGGCTGGGTGGCAATTTTCGGCTGTTATATGCTGATGATGTATTATACAACGGTTTCCGGCTGGATGGTAACTTATTTCTATAAGTTTGTAAAAGGTGAATTTACCCCAAGAATGGATACCGAGCAGACAGGAGCTGTGTTCAGCAATCTTTTAGCAGATCCCAAACAGATGGCATTCTGGATGATACTGACTGTTGTGGTTGGATTCTTTGTATGCAGCCGCGGCTTGCAGAACGGATTGGAAAAAATCAGTAAAGTTATGATGAGTGCACTGCTGATACTGATTATTGTCCTTGCAGTACATAGCCTGACACTTTCCGGAGCCGGCGAGGGATTAAAGTTCTATCTGGTGCCAAATATGGACAGTGTCCGGGAAGTCGGTTTGAAAAATGTAATAACCTCTGCCATGAATCAGGCATTCTTTACTTTGAGCCTTGGCGTGGCAGCAATGGAGATTTTCGGAAGCTACATGGGAAAAGACCATACGCTGGCAGGAGAAGGAGTACGTATCTGTGCACTGGATACCTTTGTGGCGATTATGGCAGGATTGATTATTTTTCCGGCATGCTTCAGCTATGGCGTGGAAGTAGGTGTAGGACCAAGCCTTATCTTTGTGACACTGCCAAATGTCTTTGTAAATATGGGTGGCGGCAGAATCTGGGGCGCACTGTTCTTCCTGTTCATGACATTTGCAAGCTTTTCTACGGTAATTGCCGTATTTGAAAATATCATGTCCTTCTGCATGGATATGTTTGGCTGGAACCGCAACAAAGCGGCACTGGTAAATGGAATCATTATTCTTATTGCCAGTCTGCCATGTGTTTTAGGATACAATGTGTGGAGCAATCTTCACCTGATTGGCGGAAGGGATGTGCTGGACAGCGAGGATTTTATTGTAAGTAACCTGCTGCTGCCAATCGGTTCTCTTGTTTACCTGCTGTTCTGTGTGACGAAGTGGGGCTGGGGATTTGACAACTACTTAGAGGAAGCAAATACCGGAAAAGGCATTAAGATTGCAAGAAGATTAAAGCCATATTTCCAGTTTATCCTTCCGATACTGATTCTGTTTATTTTGATTCAGGGATTGTTATAAAAATGGAAAAAGAGTGTAATTGCAGGAAGCATATGCGATTGCATCATTAAAAATAAAGTGTGCATTTTACCACGAATTTTAACAGAAACTGTGAAAATCTGTTAAATGCAGTTGGTAGAGTGCACACTTTTATACTTTACAGGAAATGCTTTCCTGTAAAGTATAAAACGCTCCGCGAGGATGCGCACTGCGGCGTATAAGGTAGATGTCGCAAGCGACCGCCGCAGGCGCGAGAATGTGCCAAGGCACATTCTTTTTAATTTTTATTTTACCAGTGCTTCTGCATAATCCAGTGCATCCACAATATTGTAATGGAAATTTTCTTTTCCAACTAATCCAATAAAACCATCTTTTTCCATCACGCGCATTGGCTGCTCATTGACATGGGAGAATACCAGCGTGATATTTTTGCGTTTTGCACGGTTGGCAAGCTCATGGAGAGAACGCATTGCGCTGGCATCAATGGCAGGAACGCTACGCATACGGATGACAACAACCTTCGTATGATGGTTACTGTTGATATTAAGAATCTGGTCTGCTGCGGCGAAAAACATCGGACCGCAGATTTCAAAAACACTGATGGAATGCGGGATGTCACGCAGTTTTTCCGCTTCACCCGGTGTAATGTCAGGAGAATCTGTGTATTTCCATGCTTTGATATCAGCTGTTTCTGCCATACGTTTCATAAAGAGCAGAGCTGCTAATACAACACCAATTTCGATGGCAACCACAAGGTCGAAAAATACCGTTAAGAAAAAGGTTGCAACCAGAACGATGATGTCACTCTTAGGTGCCATCTTACAAAGGCGGAAGAAAGAGGACCAGTCTGCCAGATACAGATACAACATAAAAGGCTGCAAGGAACACTAAGAATTTCCATATAAATTATAGATTCTTTTGGCAAACGACGCATATTCACATCCATGCTCAAATGTGTCTCACTGGCACATCCGTGTGCCAGTGTTGCCAGTTGCTTAAGGAAATTCCAAGTGTTCTTAGCAGCTTTCATCATGCACCTTTATCCGCCAGACTGCGCAGATATTCCAGAATACAGCGAAAACTTCACCTTCCCCCACTAAACACGCAATTCAAAAGTTTAGCACTCTTATAGTCTTATTTCAATGACAAAATCCAATTTTCAGCCATTTGGTCAACAAATTTGAAAAAATAAAATTTTTTTGGAAATTTTAAAACCTCATCCATTTTTCATCCGTCTAGTAAGTGAAAGGAGGAAGAGCAATGCATGAGATAGAAACTTTTATAACGATGGCAAAAGAGGATATCAAAAATCAGAAGTTTACATTGCAAAAGGTAAGAAGGCTGTTCTACAATATAATGAAAGGAATAAGACGAAAATGAACGAAAGAGGAGTAATTTATATGACATGGAAAGATGCGGTAGGTCTTGCGTTGGAAGACCGGGAAGAAGGATATAATTTCCTGTATCAGCAGACATACCAGAAGAGCTATTATGTAGCTTTAAAATATATGAAACAGGAGGAAGAGGCTGCAGATGTATTGCAGGATGCATATATCAAGGCATTTCAGAATCTGGACCAGCTTCAGGAACCGGATAAATTTCCGGGATGGTTTTCGAGAATTGTAGCAAGTAGGGCATTGGATGAATTGCGGAAAAAGAAGGCAGTGCTGTTTTCACAGATGCAGACAGAGGATTCCGAAGAAGTCAGCATGGAAGAACTTCTTGTGGATGAACGGGTGGAAAACAGACCGGAGCTGGCAATGGACAGAGAAGAAACCAGCCGTCTGGTGCAGGAAATGATAGCCGGTTTATCAGACGAGCAGAGAATGTGTGTGATGATGTTCTATATTGAGCAGATGTCGGTAAAGAACATTGCAGAAGTAACCGGTGTTTCGGAAAATACCGTAAAGAGCCGGTTAAAATACGGACGTAAGAATATCGAAGAAAAGGTATTGGAATTAGAAAGAAAAGGAACCAAACTTTATGGCATTACACCATTCCCATTCTTCTTATACTTCCTGCTTCGGGATACCTATTCAGCTGGTGTATTTCAGATCCCATTGCAGAATATTCTGCAGGCAGCAGGCATAGCTACCTTTCACGGAGCTGGAGTTGGAAATGGCGCAGGCGCAGGAAGTGGAACCGGTGTTGGAAGTGGTGCAGGAATGGGTACTGCAGCATCGGCAGCAGCTAAGACTTCATCCGTTGCAGTTGGAAAAATTATTGCCGGAGTGATTGCAGGAATTGTGGTTACAGCCGGTGTAACAACAGCAGTGGTAAGTCTTGCCGGCAGACAGCCGGAGAAACCGGTGGCTGCAGATACCATAGAAGAAAGAAAAGAAGAACCAGTTGTAGAGGTAGAAACCGAGACTGAAACGGAAACTGAGACAGAAGCAGAAACAGAAGCTGATGAGGACAAAATCTGGCAGGATGCTTATCTTGCATTTGCAGAGAGTCAGAATTCTGTTGATAATGGCTATGCGGTGATAGATGTTACAAACTATGATATTCCACTTCTTATTGAACAGCCGGATGTATTTACGGCAGAAAGCAATAGCATAACATATTCTACAGATGGAGCAGGCTGTACCAATGAATATCTGTATGAAGTGAAGATTTATTACTATGACAAAACGACAGAGACCGTCCAGCCGGTGGACAATGCCATTAATGAAAATAGCAGCAATGGAGCATTGATATCTGGTTATATGGAGTTTGGATATTATTTATCTTATATTCCGGAGCGGCAGCTTCTGTTGGGAGATATCATGGGAAGTGGAGACACCGCATTGGAATCCTATTCCTTTGATGCCTCAAGAGCGAGTCTTGTAGCAGAAGATACTTATTTGGGAACAGACAGAAATAATACCGGCCGTAAAAATATTGTTTATTACCGGACGGTAGAGAAGGCACTGGAAAACAGGGATGCTGTGAAGGATAAAACAGCAGAATATTATTAAAGAAAAACGAGAGGAGAATGAAGATGAAAGACACAATCAGAAAAACAACGTTACGGTTGTGCATGTTTCTGGCAGTATGTTTTACATTTCTGATATTTGGAAATGTAAAATCGGTATCTGCAGCTGATGCAAGTGCAATACTTTATAAGAATGGAACCAAAATACAGTCCTATGCCACAATGGATGAAGCATTTAATGCAATGACAGATTCAACTGCAAAATATTCTGTGAATTTAAAAGGACAGCATGTAGTAGCAAGAACAAGCTGGCCGAAGGTAAAATCCATTACGATTGATGGTGGACAAAATAACGCATAGTTAATACTTCCGGAGGGAACCACAACATTAAACAGTAATGGAACAGGTACTGTGGATATTAAGAGTGACTGCCAGATGCTGGGAACATTCCATATGCCAAATGTAACGCAGAAAGATGAAATGACTTGAAATCTTACTATATGCATTATATTGCAAGTGGTAAGAAAGAGGGTAGAGCAGGAACCGGATGTAAGACATTACAAGGAGCTGTAACTGTATATAATGGGGTAGACTATAGTGCGGTTTTTGATTATAATTATTATATTACTAACAATGGTGATATAAAGGCAGCTTTTGGGGATGATGATGTAGCTGTATTGGCACATTTTGTAAATTATGGAATGTCAGAAGGCAGAAGGAAGAACTGCTAAATAGTGTGCCAGGAACAAAGGAGAATGAAGATGTGGAAAGAGTTTAAGAAGTTTGCAGTAAGAGGAAATATGTTAGACCTTGCAGTCGGTGTGATTATCGGTGGTGCTTTTAATTAACTGGTAAGCTCGCTGGTAGACAATGTAATTATGCCGATTCTTAGTCTTGTAGTTGGAAGACTGGATTTCAGTAACTGGTTTATTGCACTGGATGGAAAGCATTATGATACATTAGCACAGGCACAGGCGTCCGGAACTGCAACCGTGAACTTTGGAATGTTCTTATCCGGAGTGCTGAACTTTATCATCATGGCATTTGTGGTATTTCTGATTGTAAAAGTGATGAACCGCCTGTTCCATGGAAAAGAAGAGCCTGCTGCACCGACAGAGAAGACCTGTCCATTTTGCAAGAGTAAAATTCCACTGGAAGCAACACGCTGTCCACATTGTACAAGCATGCTTGAAATCGAAGAGTAAGATAAAAAGCAGAATTTGAAAACAGAATTGAGAAATGAAATAAAAAATAGGATGTACCCATGAAACTATATTTAGCTCCCTTAGAGGGAATTACAGGATATGTATACCGGCAGGCTTACCATGCATGCTATGAAGATGCCGACAAATATTTTACACCATTTTTAGCACCGCATACGAAGCGGAGCTTCAATGCCAGAGAAAGAAATGATTTAATCCCGGAACATAATGCCGGAATGTATACCGTGCCACAGGTGCTGTCAAAGAGCGGAGAAGATGTGGCAGCAATTGCAGAAGAACTGAAAGCGTTTGGCTATCAGGAAATTAATATCAACGCCGGATGCCCTTCCGGAACAGTAGTATCGAAGGGAAGAGGTGCCGGACTTTTAGATGATGAAAGAGCCTTGCTTCATTTCCTGGATGAAATGTTTGAAAAGACGGATGCAGAGATTTCCATTAAGACAAGACTTGGCATGGAATATCCGGATGAATTTGAAGGCATTTTAAAAATATACAATCGTTTCCCGATAAAGGAGCTGATTTTACATCCCCGCGTCAGAGAAGATTATTATAAAAATAAGCCGGATTGGACGATGGTAGAGTATGCGCTGGAGTACAGCAGTAATCCACTGGTTTACAATGGAGATATTTTTACAGTGGAAGATTATGAGCGGTTTACAGAACGTTTTCCAACGATAGATGCCATTATGTTAGGGCGTGGTGTTATAAGAGACCCGGCACTCATAGAAAAGATTCGTTCCGGCGGCATAATAGATAGGGCTGTTGAATTAAAGCGGCTTTATGCATTTCACAATAAGCTGGTTGCCGGCTATCAGGAAGAAATGTCCGGGGAGAAAAATGTCCTCTTTAAAATGAAAGAATTGTGGTTTTATCTTGGCACACAGTTTACCGGAATTGAAAAACCGTTGAAGAAGATAAAGAAAGCAAACAGCCTGATAGAATACCAGGCTGCTGTTTCAGCAATATTTTTAACCGGTGCTGGAAAGTAACCGGAAGAGTCAAATACTATTCTGCATAAATGGGCAAAACCGAAAATTCGTCCCCATCTAAAGTCAGAATAGCGATAGTACAGGAGGAACCACTGCGGCTTCGACCGGCACTGCCCGGATTGATGAAAGTAGTGGTTCCCCTTTTACTTACTTCATAATGGTGGGTATGCCCGGTAATAATAAAATCTGCTTCCGGTTGTGGATAAGGCAAATCGCTTTTCTTATGGATGAGATAGAAAATCTTCCCACCAATGGGTGCTGCCAGAGTCTCCGGCAGATATTTCGTCCATTCGCCTTTGTCACAGTTCCCCTTGATGATATAAAGCGGAACATGCAGATCTTTTAAAGTCTCATAACATTTGAGACTTCCAATATCTCCTGCGTGCAGAAGATAATCACAGCTTTGCAGCTCGTCTAAAAATGTATCCTTTAATACACCATGTGTATCTGATAAAATTCCAATTTTCATAAAGTTCCTTTTCTGTTTGTACCCTATTGAGTTGTCGGGGCGGATTGCTGATTTGGGGTTACTTTTTTATTTTATAACGGTTATAATGAAATAACAAGTGTCCGGTGATTGGGAGAGGGGAAAAGACATATCATTGTTTTGCGGAAGTACTGCACTGTCCGTCGGAGACGGATACCACATGATGCTTGAAAGGGGCACTAAGAATTTCGAAGTAGATATCCTTTTATCTGGCAACCAGCGCAAATTCGCATCCTTGCTCAATTGCGCCTTGCTGGCATTGCCTGTTGCAGGACGAAATTCTAAGAGCCCCTAACAATCCTCATAAGGCATCCGCATTCCGACGAACTGCGCAGTACTTCCAGACAAAGCAATAATCCGCATTTTCCCATTTCCCAATCACCGAACCACGAGATAATTAGAATTTTTAGAGTCATTATAAGGATTATAATTTTTGGAACCCGTGCCAGCCAGTCTGTTAAAGGAAGATGCATAACAAAAGTCTGTTAGTGGCACTTGCAGACGTTGTATCGCATCTGGCTTCAATGGACAGGCTGACACGGATGAAATAACCATAGTTTTATAACCCAAAATTGATTGAATGCAGGAAAAGGAGAAAAATATGTTTCGAATCGGTTGTCATTTATCATCATCAAAAGGCTTCCTCGCTATGGCAAAGCAGGCAGAGGAAATCGGAGCCAATACATTTCAGTTTTTTACCAGAAATCCAAGAGGCGGCAAAGCAAAGGATTTAGATGTGAAAGATATAGCTGCATATCAGCAGTATGCTGCGGAGCATGGCATCGGGCAGATTCTTGCCCATGCACCCTATACAATAAATGCCTGCGGCAAAGATGAGCGGGTACAGGAGTTTGCCAGAGAAACCATGGCGGATGATTTGCGGCGTTTAGAGGAGATACCGGACTGCAAATATAATTTTCATCCTGGCAGCCATGTGCAGCAGGGAGCGGAAGTTGGAATTGAAAAGATTGCAGGAGTCTTAAATGAAATCATGTGGCAGGAGCAGAAAACAACAGTGCTGCTTGAGACCATGGCTGGAAAAGGAACAGAAGTAGGAAGAAACTTTGAAGAACTGCAGGAGATTTTAAGCAGGGTAAAATATCCGGAGAAAATGGGAGTCTGTCTGGATACCTGCCATGTTTTTGATGGCGGCTATGATATCAGCGGACATTTAGAGGAAGTATTAGAAGAATTTGACCGCATTATCGGACTGGATAAGCTGTGTGCCATTCATTTGAATGATTCGAAAAATGTACTGGGCAGCCATAAAGACCGTCATGAATGTCTGGGTGCAGGCAATCTGACCATGGATGCCATTGTGCGGATAATCAACCATCCGGCATTGAAAAAACTGCCATTTTACCTTGAAACACCGAATGATTTAGAAGGATATGCCAGAGAGATTGCCATGTTAAAAGCGGCAAGAAAAGATTAGCTTAAAGGTTAAGTTTTTCGGAAAAAAGAACGATATATCAGGTATAAGATGGATGGAGGCAATTTTGTCTTAAAATTAGGAGGAGAAATATGATTCGTGTAACAGGAAATAACAGCCTTTTGATGAGTTCGCTGAATACGGACACAGACAATGATACAAAAGTGGTGGACTTGTTAAAAAAGAGCAGTGAGACAGAGAAGAGCAGCAAAATAACCGGGAAAAAGAGTGAAGAATATGACAGTGTCAAGAAGTCTGCATCCTCACTCAAAGCAAGTGCAGCAGTATTAAGTGAAACAGGAGAGGATTCCATTTTTGCCAAGGCAGAAGAAAGCGGAGATTATTCCGATTTGATTTCACTGATAGAGCGTTTTACCGGAGATTATAACAGTCTCTTAGAAAGCCTATCAGACCTTGATACAGACAAATCTGCAAATTACAGCAAGGAATTAAAAAGCATTATTTCCGGTCAGAGTGAAGCGTTACAGAAGGTCGGCATTACCGTAGACAGTAATGGAAAACTTGTAATAGATGAGGTAACTCTGAAAAATGCAGATAAGAAGGAATTAAAAGACCTGTTCCAGGGAGAAAATTCCGTTGCAGGAAAAGTTGCTGATAAAAGCATTTACATCGGAGCAAATGCTGCGGCTGACCAGTATGTGGACAGTTGTGCCAACTATACAGCAGGTGGAACATCCGCAGAATATGTCCAGATGGCAAATCTGATAGGCAGTTACTTAGACTCTCTTTCTTGAGATTAAAGTGTCACTAAGTCAGAAAGAAGCGGTTCAAAAATAACACCCTGCAAAGTATCATCCGAAAGCGACTGCGAATAGGAAATACAGGAAGCAATAAAATGAGCTGCCTGTGTGGTACATTCTTGTAAGGAGAAGCCCCGTAAGGTAAGTGCAGATACAATACTGACGAAGATGTCGCCGGTTCCGGGATACCCCGGACCGGCTTTTTTCGTGGAAACAGTATCCACATTTCCACTGCTATCGGAAATATAGTTAAGGAAAGTGTCGCCTTTTGGACAGCCGGTAATAATACATTTTTTCACACCCAGTGCATGAAGCTTTTTGGAAATGGCAGAAAGCTCCGAATCGGTGCAGTCATGCTTCGGATAAGGCGTATCTGTTAAAAGGCAGGCTTCCGTCAGATTTGGTGTGATAATATCACCCCGGGATACAAAGTCTTTCATGTGATTGCAGAATTCCGGTGTAATATGCTGATAGGCTCTGCCGTGGTCACCCATTACCGGATCTATAATAAAAAGAGGTTTTTCGGTGAGAGAATCATAGTAATGGGAAATGGCATGGAGCTGTTCCTTGGCACCAAGGTAGCCACAGTAGATGCCGTCCCAGTTCATGGAAAGAGTATTCAGTGCAGCAAAATAATCCTTAAGCTGTCCGGTTAAATCAATTTTCAAGTGGGTAGGGAAACCGGTATGATTGCTGAAAACAGAAGTAGGCACAGGGATTCCCTGTACCTTACATGCACTTACCACTGGGAGAGACACGCTCATGGAGCAGCGTCCCACACCGGATATATCATTGATAATCAGAAGTTTTGGTGGTAAAGTATTTAATTTCATGCGCATGCGCTTTCCTTTCCAAGACGTGGCAGCATATTAGATTTTGCCAGTACCGGACGCAGTGCCATGTATACAGCAGTTGCTACGATAACGGATAATACTGCATTAATGCTGGTTGCTGCAATGTTAATAGAAAGTGTAACTTCTGCTGCCGGTTTTCCTAAGATAACCAGTTTGTAGAAGTAGCCGAACAGTGGGTCAAAAACAACGTTGAATAACAGTCCGCAGATACTTGCGATAACAACCCATTTGAAAACGTGCTTGCTATCTTTGGAAGTGGAAATTTTACCGATTTTGTGTGCAACCAGACCGGTAATCAGACCGATGCAGAATTTTAAGATAAAAGTCTTTGGTGCGTATACAATGTAAATCGGGTCTAAAAGGTCGCCGATTGTCATACCGATGGCACCGCCAATTCCACCATAAACACCGCCTAATAATAATGCACCTAATACACATACCGCGTTCCCAAGGTGGAGAGATGTGGCATCTCCGCCAGGAAGTGCAATTTTAATCTGTAAGAATGTGAATACCACATAGGAAAGTGCTGCCATAAGAGCAGTCAGTACAAGTTTGTAGATTCTTTCGTTTTTCATCATAAAGTCCTCTTTTCTTTCTCTTTGTTTGCGGTTTATCATAAAACAGAAATGGCATTATAAAAACATCCAATTTTGATAAAAATGACCATGCCAGTTTAAAGATGAAGAGCAAGTTTTTTATGAACGTAATAATAAAAGAGTCCAATGGAAAGGCATATGGTAAGGCGTATAAATAAAAGTCTTTTCAATTTATGTAGAGAAAGGTATAATAAAATTGCTGGTAAAGTTCAAAAATTACAGTTTATATATGTTATATATGGGAGGATGAAAGAATTGACAGAACAAGGAAGAGTAAATAAGACTGCAATGACAGGGCATACAATTATGGGAATCTTATTGGCACTGGTTAATTTTTTGGAAAATTTCGGAACTTCCAAGAATGTAGTTTATGTGGCGGTGCTTATTGTGCTGGCACTTGGACCGGTGGTGGCAGAATGGATTTGCTATAGGAAAGATCAGGAGACAAAAGCAATCAAGCATCTTTTGGGGATTGGATTTGCAGTATATTATACGGTGGCACTGATAGGTGCCGGCGATCAGTTGGTTTTTGTATATGTAATACCGATGTTTATTTTGATTTCTGTATTTTCAGATTCGAAATATGCATTGGAACTTGGAATTGGAGCAATTATCGTAAATCTTATTTCTATTGTAGTACATACCATGAAAGGCCAAGGTGAGGGACCTGCTTTCTATGGAACAGAGATTATTATACTGATTTTGACAACGGCATTTTCTTATTGCAGTTCTGCAGTTTTGCAGAAATCGTTTTTATCACGGCTGGGTGAAATGAATCAGGCAAAGGGACAGTCTGATACCATGCTTCAGAAAATTTTAGAAGTATCTGATGCCATGACAAAGAAAATTAATGGAATGTCTGATGAAGTAGAATTACTTGGCAGTGGTGTCAGTGATACCAGAAATGCCATGGAAGAGTTGACCGGCGGAACAACAGATACAGCGGAAGCGGTGCAGAATCAGCTAGGCCAGACAGAAGCGATCCAGAAAAAAGTAATGCAGGTAACCCAGGTTTCTGGCAGCATTGCTGAGAGCATGGCAGTTACAGCAGAGGCGTTGAACGCTGGTAAGAAAAATATTGAACAGCTGGTATCACAGGTGAGTGTGACTGAGCAGACGAACAGTCAGGTGGCAGCAGAACTTACTTCTTTAAAAGAGTATATGGATAAAATGTATTCCATCATTGAGATTATCAATAATATTACTTCAGAAACCAGCCTGCTTTCATTAAATGCGTCAATTGAAGCAGCCCGTGCCGGTGAAGCAGGAAGAGGTTTTGCTGTAGTAGCATCTGAGATTTCAGGTCTGGCAACTCAGACACAGGAAGCAACGGTCAGTATTGAAGAACTGATAAGAAATGTATCGGAAGAACTGGAAAAAGTAGTGACCATCATCGAAAGCATGATTTCACAGGTTGAACATCAGAATGTAACAGTCAATGAAACTGCCGGAAGCTTCCGTACGATAGAGGATAATTCGGACCGTGTACAGAGCCAGTCGGATGCATTGTCTGGTATTGTGAAAGAATTAGAAAGTGCCAATGCAGGTATCATGGATAGTATCCAGACAATTTCCGCTATTTCAGAAGAAGTAGCGGCACATACAAATAATACACTGACAACCTGCGAGAAGAACCAGAAGAGCGTAGAACATCTGATGGCAGAGACTGAAAATTTAATTGAACTGACGCATCAGCTTCAGCAGTAAAGATATTTATTATATGAGCAGGGAGCAGAAAATGGGAGCATATCATAATCTTTCAGAAAAATTACAGCAGAGAATCATAGAAGACAGAAAAGAGCATAGGGCAAATCCATATGCTTTTTCCGAAGAACAGGTTTTGCGCCGGGAGATGAATCATGACAGGGCGAATCTCTGGAGGCCTCCCTTTGTCCGGGACATTGAGAAAATCATGCATCTGCCTTATTATAACCGTTATGGAGACAAGACGCAGGTATTTTCCCTTTACAGAAATGATGACATTTCAAGACGGGCGCAGCATGTGCAGCTCGTTTCAAGGATTGCAAGGAATATTGGAAATGTATTAAATCTCAATCAGGATTTAATAGAAGCAATTTCCCTGGGACATGACATCGGACATGCACCATTCGGACATGCCGGTGAGAGAATTTTAAGTGCACTTTTACGGGGAGAGACCGGACGATATTTTAACCATAATGTGCACAGTGTGCGTGTGCTGGATGTACTGGGACAGAGAAATATCAGTCTGCAGACTCTGGATGGTGTCCTATGTCATAATGGTGAAATGGAACAGCAGGAGTATCAGCCGAAAAAGGCAAAAACCTTTGCAGATCTGGATACAGAAGTAGAAATGTGTTATCAGAAGGAAGATGGAATTAAACATCTTGTGCCGGGAACCCTGGAAGCCTGTGTAATGCGGATTTGTGATATTATAGCATATCTTGGCAAGGACAGACAGGATGCTGTACGCCTGCATCTTCTGCCGGATGACAGAGGTTTTAACGGAGATACTATAGGCAGCAGCAATGCGGAAATCATCAATAATATGGTAGTTAACATCATTGAAAACAGCTATGGAAAACCATATCTTTCCATGGATGAAGCATATTTTCAACAGTTGAAGCTTGCAAAGATTGAAAATTATGAGTATATCTATCACAATGAGAAAATCGAAAAAGTCATCCGGGAAAATCTGAATCCGATGTTTGAAGAGATGTACTATCAGTTATTGAAAGAGGCAAAGGATAAGAATGAAAATTCCTGGCTCTACCGCCACCACATTGCATATGTGGCAGAAAACAACCGGTTCAGCAGAACCTTTTCGAAGGAACAATACATGGAGACAGAACCGAACCAGCTTGTGGTGGATTATATCGCAAGCATGACGGATGACTATTTTGTAGATTTGTACCATGAAATGTTCCCGAAAGGAAAGTATGATGTAAAATACATCGGCTACTTTGATGAAGATTAACTATTTTAATGGCGAGGCTGTTGCCCGGGAAACCATCCGGTCAACAGCCTTCAATTCTTCTAAGAAAAGCTGCTGGTTATAGCTGGAAAGAGTATGATAGATACTTAGCAGTTCACCTTCACAGCTGTTGAGATGCGTCAGACTGGCATTGCGGATATTACTGTGACCGAGCAGATAGTCGGTGGAAGTATGAAAATAGTCGGCTATTCTTACTAAAGTTGCATAGTCCGGTTCTTTCCCCTGATTGATATATCCATTCAGAGCAGAGGGAGAGATATGTAGTGCATCTGCAAGCTGCCGCTGGGTAATGTAAGCTTCTTCAATCAGGTATCGTAACTTAGAACCGATATTCATATACAAACCTCATCTTTCGTAAATAATACCTCTATTTTAAAACATGTTAAAAAACCAGTGGCAAAAATAAACGAAAGATAAATTGTATCAACGGAGCACAAACTATTCACATATATAAATTAACACCAGCCACCATCTAAGGTAATAATCTGACCGGTGAGATATGGACTTTGTGATACGATAGCATAAGCAAGTTCAGCTGTTTCCACAGGTGTACCATATCTGCCGCAGGGAATTTCGGATTCTAAGTCAGCACGCTCTTCGGCAGAAAAACAGGCGTTCATGGAAGTATCAATGGTGCCGCAGGCAATGGCATTGACAGAGATTCCACTGGGTGCAACCTCTTTGGCAAGTGCCTTTGTAAAGGAATTAACAGCTCCCTTGCTGGCGGAATAAGCAACCTCACAGGAGGCACCTACATTTCCCCAGACAGAAGAAATGTTAAGAATCCGACCTGATTTTTTGTGCAGCATATCTGGCAGAGCATATTTGCAGCAGGAAAAAACAGAAGAAAGATTGGTGTTTATAACGTGCTGCCATTGTTCATAAGTCATATCCTGCAGCAGACCGATGTGGGAGATTCCGGCATTGTTGATCAGAACATCAACCGAAAGGGACTGCTGGTGAATCATGGCAAACATATTGGCAATAAAATCCGGATCACTGACATCTCCGATAACCGGAAGAACCGTGACATGATATTTGTCCGAAAGTTCATCAGATAAAGCCTTAAGAGCAGTTTCGGAATGACAGCAATTTAAAATGAGCTGATAACCGTGGCGGGCAAATACTTCTGCGATAGCAGCACCGATGCCCCGGGAAGCTCCGGTAATTAAAACAGTATTCATAAGAAACAAATCCTTTCTGGTTTTTATCTGCATTAGAAAATGATAGCACAGATGAAAGCGTTAAAAAATACAGTTATATTTTAGACTTATTTTAGAATACAGGCAATCCCTTTTGAAAAATCCTGCAGATTTCCCGCTTTCAGAAAGATATTCGAAAAATTCTCTAAAAATACAGTAAATATTGCACAAAAAACTTGTAAATATTCGTACAAAATAGTATAATAAAACCATGATATCAGTCTGTATCAAATAAATGGCAAAGGGGTTGGACATCATGCGTATTACTATTTCAGGAAGAAACATCGAATTGACAGACGGTCTTAAGGCAGCAGTTGAGGACAAAATTGGAAAACTGGAGAAGTACTTTACTCCGGACACAGACGTATTTGTAACTTTGAGTGTAGAAAAGGAGAGACAGAAAATCGAGGTTACGATTCCTGTACCTGGACACATTATCCGTTCAGAGCAGGTAAGCAACGACATGTATGTATCTATTGATCTTGTGGAAGAGATCATTGAGAGACAGCTTAAAAAGTATAAGAATAAGATTATTACAAAACAGCAGAGCAACAGCAATTTCCGTAAAGAATATATTGAAAAAGAAGTGGAAGCAGATGATGAAATTAAAATCATCCGTACCAAGAAATTCGATATGAAACCAATGTATCCGGAAGATGCATGTGTTCAGATGGAATTATTAGGACATGATTTCTTTGTATTCGTAAATGCAGAGGATGACAATGTAAACGTTGTATATAAGAGAAAAGGTAACACCTATGGTCTGATTGAACCGGAATTCTAGATATATAACGAAAAAGACTATCACCGGCAGTTCCTTATGGATAACTGGTAACAGACAGCGGTATCGCAGTTAACGTTTTGACAACAGGCTTGACAAAACGCCAATAGCGGTACCGTTATTTTTATGCTACAGTAGTTATAATATATCGATAAGACATTTCTTTGGAACAGTCAATACGATGGGTTATGAGAAAAGGGAGGTTAGGAATTGGCTTGTTACAATCTTGGGGATTATATATGTGAATCCCGCAAACAGCTTGGCATTACACAGGAAGAACTTGCTTTTGGCATCTGTTCAACTGGAACTTTATCAAAAATTGAAAACGGATTTGTGGTACCAAAACGGAAAAATTATGAAGCTATTATGCAGCGTCTTGGAAAGACAATGAGTATATGCAATATTCATGCAACGGCGGAAGAAATGGAATTATATGCCTATATGCGACAGCTGGTGCATGCAGTAGCAAATAATGATATGAAAGGCAGCAGGGAACTCTGGCAGAGACAACCGGAACATAAACAAGAGGATAAACTGACCAGACAGTTCTTTTCATACATAAAGGCGGTGCTGGACAGTAAGGAAGGAGTCCGTCCGGAACTTGTATATGCAAAGCTGGAAGAGGCGTTACATCTGACACATCCGGCGGGGCTGGCAAATCTGGTGCAGAAGCGGATGTTTACCTTTGAGGAAATCAACATTATCAACAGTATGGCGGTACAGAAACAGCGGCTTGGTGAAAGAAAGCAGGCACTCCGCATCTGGATGCAGTTATCTGATTATCTGGAAGTAAGAAAAGTAGATGATGAAGAAAAAGAAAAGGTATATCCGATGATACTTTACAATGAAGCTAATCTTTTGTATGAGATGGAAATTTACAGAGAGGCGCTGGAATTATGCAATAAGGGTATCGATTATTGCACAAGGAGCAATAAATATATGGTATTGCCATATCTTTTGCTCTGCAAGTCCGGAATTTTAAAATGGATGGAGCAGCCGGAAGAAGCCATGGATGTACAGCAGTGTGCAGAGCATCTTTTTCAGGTGTTTGAAAATCATAATGCAAAGCCCGGAGAACCAATCTTGATTGCTTTGTGAGATTCTCTTGTCATTCTAAGAAAAAAAGGTATAATATACATATTGAAAAAAGAGATGTAATATACATATTTGAATCTGAAAGAAAGAAGGGCATTAGAGAATGAATATCGTAGTTTTGGCAGGCGGCTTGAGCACAGAGCGTGATGTGTCTTTTAAAACAGGAGATATGGTAACAAAGGCATTGCGGAAGAATGGACATCAGGTTATTCTTCTGGATGTGTTTATGGGATATGGAGAAGAAGAACAGGATATTACTGGAATTTTTGAACATTCAGAAGAAGCAAGTGTAAAAGTAACGGATATACCGGAGACGGCTCCGGATCTTGATAAGGTAAGAAAGAGTAGAAAAGACCAGTCTGCCTGCTTCTTTGGACCGAATGTAATCGCAATGTGCCGTATGGCAGATATTGTATTTATGGCATTACATGGAGAAAACGGAGAGAATGGTAAGATTCAGGCAGCCTTTGATTTGTTTGGAATCCGTTATACCGGAAGCGGCTATTTAAGCAGTGCGATTGCCATGAACAAAAATATGGCAAAGCAGTTTTTTGAAGCCAATGGAATCCCTTGCCCGAAGGGCATTTATATGAAGAAAAAGGACAGAAAAGACAGCCTGGCTGAAATCGGAATTACGTTGCCCTGCGTGGTAAAGCCATGTTGCGGTGGTTCCAGTATTGGGGTTTCCATTGTAAAAGAAGAAAGCAATTTTACAAAAGCATTGGATGATGCATTTTTCTGGGAAGATGAAATCTTAATTGAAGAGTATGTAGAGGGAAGAGAATTTTCAGTAGGTGTCATCAAAGGAAGAGCATTGCCGGTTATCGAGATTGCACCAAAAGAAGGATTTTACGATTATAAAAATAAGTATAAGGCTGGAAGCACAGTGGAAACCTGTCCGGCAGATATTAAAGACAGTGTGGCAAAAGAGATGCAGAAGCATGCAGTAAAAGTTGCGGAAGCGTTAGGCCTGGACACCTATTCCAGAATCGACTTCTTAGTCAATGCAAAAGATGAAGTATACTGCTTAGAGGCAAATACATTGCCTGGTATGACAGCAACCAGCTTACTGCCGCAGGAAGCCAAGGTAGAAGGAGTAAACTTCGAAGAGTTATGCCAGAAGCTGGTTGATATTTCCATGGAGAAATACGGAGCATAAGAAAGGGCAGAGAAGGCAGATATGAAGGAACTGACATTAGCACAGATTGCAGAAGCCTGCGGTGGAACATTAATAGGTGGAAATGAAGCAAAAGAATATACCGTAACCGGAGTAGAGATTGACAGCCGGAGAGTAAAGGCAGGAGATTTATTTGTTGCCATTCCGGGAGAAAAGGTCGATGGTCACAAATTTATTCCGGATGTATTAAAAAAAGGAGCATATGCACTGTCCCAGCAGAGTCTTGATGTAGATGGAGCTTATATTCTGGTGGAAGATACCGTAACTGCCATGAAGCGTCTGGCACGTTTCTATCGGAGTACTCTTGACATTAAAGTAGTGGGAATTACCGGAAGTGTTGGAAAGACCAGTACCAAAGAAATGATTGCATCTGTACTGGACACAAAATTCCGGGTACATAAGACACAGGGGAATTTTAATAATGGAATTGGTCTGCCACTGACTATTTTTCAGATTGAAAAAGAGCATCAGGTTGCAGTTCTGGAAATGGGAATTTCTGAATTTGGCGAGATGCATGAACTGGCAGATATGGCGCAGCCGGATATTATGGTTATTACCAATATCGGTTTATGTCATCTGGAGAATTTGAAAACCAGAGATGGAATCTTAAAAGCAAAGACAGAAAGCTTTGCCCATTTGAAACCGGATGGTGTTGTGATATTAAATGGAGATGATGACAAACTTTCAACTGTAGAGCAGGTGGCAGGAAGAAAGCCTGTATTTTATGGAATCAAGGGAAGGAATCTCTGCGAGACTTCTGTCTGTGCAGATGCAGTTACAGAGCATGGCTTAGAAGGAATGACAGCAGAATTCCACACTCCACAGGGAGACATGGAAGTATTTATTCCAATTCCGGGAGAACATAATGTATATAATGCACTGGCAGCAACCTGCGTGGCAGAACAGTTAGGCCTTTCCATGGATGAAATTAAATGTGGAATTGCAGCCGCTTCTACCATCAGCGGAAGAACTAATCTGATTCACACAAAGGGCATGACGGTTATTGATGACTGCTACAATGCGAATCCGGTTTCCATGAAGGCATCTTTGGATGTCCTGTCTAAGGCAGGGGGACGAAAGATAGCGGTTCTTGGAGATATGGGTGAATTAGGCGAGGATGAAAAACAGCTTCATTATGAAGTGGGAACCTATGCCGGAACACTGCCAATTGATTTGTTATTCTGTGTTGGAACATTATCCGGGAAACTGGCAGAAGGAGCGAAGAAACAGAATCCGGCTCTGACCGTAAAACACTATGCAACCCGTGAGGAGATGACAGAAGAACTTCTTGCTACCGTAAAAGAAGGAGATACTGTTTTAGTCAAGGCATCCCATTTTATGGAATTCCCGAAAGTGGTGGCAGCATTAACCGAAGCATAAGAAAATGTTTTTTTTAAATGGTAAATACAGGAAGTGTCTGATAATAATATAGAAAAATGAAAAAAGAAACTGTAACTTTGAAGTATAGTCATCAAAGCTACAGTTTCTTTTTTCGTCAATATTTGCGGTTTAAAGATATTTCCGGTTATCTGCCAGCAGCTCATGCACCGTATTCTGTGTATAGGCAGCAAGATGTTTGCGGTCATCAGCAGAAAGCTGATCTAAATAAATCGGAGTACCATACTGCAGGATAACATGGGTAGGTTTTACCTTTGGAAAATGATTTTCCAGAATATCAGCAGAATTGGTGATTGCCATAGGAACAATCGGACATCCGGTTTTCTCAGAGAGCTTTAGGCTTCCGGCTTTGAAAGGAAGCATTTCGTCCTCAGTCTTGTTTCTGGTACCTTCCGGGAAGATACACATGGAAATGCCGGTTTTAATCTGGTCGATACCGGTCAGGATGGTTTTTAAGCCCTTCTTCATATCGGTACGGTCTAAGAAGAGGCAGTAGAGCCGCTTCATCCAGATGTTTAAAAGAGGAACTTTTCCCATGGTGTCTTTGGCAATGTAACCGGTGAGTCTCGGACATCTGGAATAAGTGATAATAATGTCAAAATAACTTCTATGATTTCCGATATAAAGAACCGGAACATCTTTTGGAACATTTTCTTCCCCGATTACAGTCAGCTTAACGCCACAGATAAACATAATCACACGGAATGCCCACTGCACCATGCGAAGACTGCTGATATCGGCGGCATGGCGGTTGCATTTACGGATAATCCATTCTACAAAGAGAACTGGAATACCAAGAATCAGGTAAAGAACAGCAAATAAAAGTGCAAGAATTGCTCGTATCATAGAGATAGAATTCCTTTCTGGATATAAATTTCAAAAACAAAATACTGATTTCTTTCCCTATTATAGCGGTAAAGCTTAAGAATTACAACATGATAATCCGGATTTTGGAATAGAATGAAAAGAATAAAAACAGGGAGAAGAAAGTGAAACGGAAAACAATAGAAGCAAGGAAAGCTGTCCGGAGTGTCATCGGTCTGCTTGCGGTAGCATGGATTGGACTGGCAGCAGCAGGCTGCGGTATCGAAGATACCAATGGCAGTAAAATAGAAGACGTGGAATTTACCGTGTTAGAAGAGGAATCAGTGCCGGAAGAATTGAAGCAGGAAATTGAAGAACGAAAGGAAATGGATTTCAAGCTGACTTATGAAGATAACGGAAAACTCTATATTGCAAGGGGTTATGGGGAGAAGGAAACGGGAGGCTACAGCATTTCCGTAAAAGATGTTTATCTGACTCAGAATGCCCTCTGTTTTGTTACAACGCTGATTGGCCCGGGGGAGAATGAGACGGTGGCAAAGGCACCAAGTTTCCCATATATTGTGGTTGAGGTGACAAAATGTGACAAGAACGTGTTGTTTGAGTGAAAAAATGGTACTTTTTTCCCTTTGACAGCATTTTAACACGGTGATATACTAAAGAGCATGGATAAAAAAGGAGGAACTGGTATATGCAGAGAGCAGATATTAACAGAGTCCGGGCATCCGTGCACCAGCAGTGCGGTAGCAGTGTAATGATTCAACTGGACAGAGGTCGTAATAAAGTAGATGTACAGCGTGGTGTAATACAGAATGCTTATCCGAGTGTATTCACGATTCTTGTAGATGATGAAAGAGAAGGCAATCCGCCACAGTTATTATCTTTCAGTTATACAGATATCATCACAAGAGATATCCGAATGAAATTATGTTAGAAGAATAAAGTCCCTTTTTCCTGAATAAAATGAAATAACATTCAGGAAGGGGATTTTTTTAGTGGAAATAAAGAAACAGAACATACATATGAATTATGAAAAAGCCAGTGCCATGAGTCAGATTACTCTGGATGATGATTACAATCTGCCGGATTATCGGCCGGATATTGTAAAAGTACTGAAAGAAAAAGGTGAAATCCGCTTTGATGAGATACAGGTAAAAGAAGGACGTATTTATGTGAAGGGGAATCTTATCTTTCATGTGCTCTACCGCAGCGATATGGAGGAGCATAAATTAGACTGCCTGCGGGGACAGATTCCATTTGAAGAAACCATCAGTATGGATGGAGTGAATGAATTAGATCCGGTGGACGTCACAGCAGAACTGGAAGACATTAATATCGGGATTATTAATTCCAGAAAATTAAGTGTTCGTGCACTGGTGATGCTGAAGGCAGAAATGCGGATGCGCAAGGAGACGGAACTGATTACGGGAGTAGCCATGGAACATCCGTTGGAAATCCTTCAGAACAGGCATAATATTCTGGAATTGGAAACCTGTAAGAAAGATAATTACCGGTTGAAACAGGAAATAGAGTTGCCCCAGAGCAAGCCAGATGTAGAACAGATTTTATGGAAAAGTGTGCAGCTTCGGGGTGTGGAAACGAGGTTACGAGAAGAAAAAATCCAGCTTACCGGAGAAATAAGACTGTTTTTGCTATATTATGCCCAGAAAGAAGAACGCCGGTTAGAATGGATAGAAGAGACGATACCACTGAACGGAGAACTTGCCTGCGAGGGATGCAGTGAGGAAAAAATCTATCGGATTCAGGTAACACCTGCCAGTGTGGAAGTAGAGGTCAGACCGGATTATGATGGAGAAGACCGGAAAATCAGTCTGGATATGACGTTAGAATTAGATATCTGTATCTGGAAGGAAACAGAGGCAGATGTGGTAGAGGACGTATATTCGCTGCGGGAAGAGATGACACCAGCTTATGAAGAAGTTACCATGAGCAGGCTGCTGGCAAAGAATTATGCAAAATGCCGGTTGACAGACCACATGAATTTAAAGAAGAATCAGGAGAATATCCTGCAGATTTGTTCCTGCGAAGGAATGGCATTTATTGACCATGTGGAGCCACAGGCAGACGGTCTTAAAGTGGAAGGAAGCCTGAATGTGGAAATCCTTTATGTAACCACGGACGATGCCATGCCGATTGGAACCTGCCGGGAGACATTTCCTTTTGAACAGCTGATTGAAGTCCCGGAAATGACAGACGATATGAACTATGAACTGGAAGCGGGAATCGAGCAGTTGTCAGCGATTCTTTTAGACAATACCCAGATTGAGGTAAAGGCAGTACTGAATCTGAATCTGATTGCATTTTCACAGGAGAACATCCAGAAAATGGATGAAATCAGAATTACAGAACGGGATATGGAAGAATTACAGAGACAGCCAGGAATTACCGGATATATTGTAAGAGAGGGGGACAGTCTCTGGGAAATTGCCAAGGCAAATCATACGACTATTTCCCAGTTAATGGAAACCAACGACTTAAAGAGTGAAGAAATTCAAAAAGGCGATAAATTGTTAATTGTAAAGATGGTATCATGATGTTATACTAAGATGATAGGAAATACACAAAAGTGGAAGGAGCAGAAATATGCACAGAAAAAAACATATGTGGAAAATGCGGTTGGTTGCAGCAGGACTGGTAGCAATTCTTGGAATTTCATGTTTTCAAAGTGCGTCAGCAAGCGCTCTTTCAAAGGCTAAAAACAAGAAGAGTGAAGCACAGACCGCATTGGATAATGCCAATGCAGATATAGAGAATATACAGAGCCAGCAGCAGGAACTGCAGTCCCAGATTGATGCACTGGATGCAGATCTGGTAAATATTATTATGAACTTAGATATTCTGGAAGGGGAACTTTCGGATAAGCAGACTGAACTGGATAATGTGACAGCACAGCTTGCACAGGCACAGGAAGATGAACAGAACCAGTACGATGCTATGAAAAAGCGTATTGTATATATGTATGAGAATGGGGATGACAGTTATATTGAGGCACTGGTGGGCGCAACAGATTTCTCCGATTTACTGAATCGTCTGGAATATGCCCAGCAGATTTATGATTATGACAGAAATCTTCTGACGCAGTATCAGGAGACAGTGCAGCAGGTAGCTGACCTTAAGAGTCAGGTGGAGACAGAGAAGGCAGAGTTAGAGGAAGTGCAGCAGTCTTATCAGGAACAGCAGGCTTCTTATGAAAGCATGATTGCAGAGAAACAGTCTCAGATGTCTGATTTTGATACCCAGCTTGCATCAGCCCAGAGTCTTGCAGCCCAGTATAAAGCTACTGTTGATGAGCAGAATGAAATCATAAGACAGGAGCAGGCAGCTGCAGCAGCTGCCGCTGCTCAGAATAATAATAAAGGCAATAATACAACAACTGCTAACAATAATAATGGCAGCAATACCGGAGGTGACAGCACTACTGGTGGCAGTACAGGGGGAGGTGGATTGAATCCTCCTTTTAGTACATCAGTAAGTGGAAGCGATGTAGTATCTTATGCCTGTCAGTTTATTGGAAACCCGTATGTATGGGGCGGCGAGAGTCTCACCAATGGAGCAGATTGTTCCGGATTCATTAAAAGTGTCTATGCAAACTTTGGAATCAGCCTTCCTCACAGTTCGGTAGCATTACAGCGGGCAGGAAGTGAAGTAAGCTATGAGAATGCCCAGCCAGGTGACATTGTCTGTTATGCCGGTCATGTGGCAATTTATATGGGCGGAGGACAGATTGTCCATGCAAGTTCACCGTCTACCGGCATTAAGACAGGCTCAGCAACTTATCGAAGCATTATATCTGTCCGGCGTGTATTGTAAAAAGTTATCAATAAAGAAGAAAAATGATAAAAATTCCCCGCAGTAAGCAAACTACTGCGGGGTTTTAAGAACTTGTAAAATCTTTCAAGTTGCGTATAATGAAAAAGTAGAAAATATTTTAGGAGGAATAAGAAATGCAGATAGAACAGTTACAAAAAGAAATGATAGCAGCAATGAAGGCAAAAGATAAACCAAGAAAAGATGCAATTTCTTCTCTGGTTTCTGCAGTGAAGAAAACAGCAATTGATGAAGGCTGTCGTGATGACATAAAAGAAGAATTAGTAAATCGTGTTATTTTAAAAGAAATGAAGACCGTAAAAGAACAGATTGATTCCTGTCCGGCAGAAAGAACAGATTTACTTGCGGAATATCAGCAGCGTTATGACATTATGAGCGAATATGCACCGGCAATGCTTTCTGAGGAAGAAGTACGTAAGATTCTGACAGAAAAATTTGCAGATGTCATTGCAACCAAAAATAAAGGTCAGATTATGAAAACAGTTATGCCGGAGTTAAAAGGCAAGGCAGATGGAAAATTAATCGGACAGGTTGTAGCAGAGCTTTGCAAATAGGATAGCATATGAGTGAAAATAAATCACAGAAGAAGCGCATATGGTTCATTACAATACTGATTCTACTGGTACTGTTATTAATCAGTCTTTTTGTTTCCGGACGAAGGGGGAAGATTGTATACAGGGAGTATCTTTCCGAATATATCCTGACAGTAGATGGAGAAAAACTGCAGCTTGGGGATCTGGCAATGTATATCGCTTATGAGGAACTGAAGGTAGAAGATGAGGCAGCAGCCTATGATTATTATGATACGAATAAATATTGGAATCTTCATACCAGTGGAAGGTTTGTAAAAGAAGTAGCAAAGACCCATGTCATCGAAATGGCAGTACATGATGAAATCTTTTACCGGCAGGCAATGGCAGAGAAACTGACGCTGGATGAAAAAGAAGAAGAACAGCTTCGTAGCCGTCAGGAGGATTTCTGGACGGATATGACAGAGGAACAGCAGGAAAGACTGGGCGTTGATAAAGCAGAGATAGATCGTCAGTTAGAGAAAGCTGCATTGGCACAGAAATATCAGAATCAGATAGCAGCAGAGAATAACAGTGATTTTGACGGTTACAGTGCCGGGGCAGAGCCATATGAGCAGATTTTAAAAGAACATAAGTATAAACTGAATGAGAAGCTCTGGGACAGAGTGGATTTTGGGAATATCATATTGAATCATTAGAATGGAAGGAATTAGAAATGTCTGTAAAAATAGGTAGAAATGATCCCTGCTGGTGTGGCAGTGGAAGAAAGTATAAGACATGCCATCAGTCATTTGATGAAAAGATTGAAAAGTATCGTGAGGCAGGCTGTATTGTGCCAACCCATGATTTGATTAAGACACCGAAGGATATCGAAGGTATCAGGGAAAGTGCCAAAATTAATGTGGCAGTACTGGATTATGTGGCTGAGCATATCAAAGCCGGCATGAGTACAGAAGAAATTGACCGTATGGTATATGAGAAAACAACAGCCATGGGTGGAATCCCGGCACCGCTTAATTATCAAGGATTTCCGAAGAGCGTCTGTACATCAATTAATGAAGAAGTATGCCATGGTATTCCATCGGAGGATATTATTTTAAAGGATGGCGATATCATTAATGTGGATGTTTCCACAATATTAGATGGATATTTTTCTGATTCCTCCAGAATGTTTCTGATTGGAGATGTCAGTGAAGAAAAGAAGCGTCTTGTCCAGGTAACGAAAGAATGTGTGGAAGAAGGCTTAAAAGCGGTAAAACCATGGGGCTTTTTAGGAGATATGGGACAGGCAGTGCATGACCATGCTTATGAAAATGGCTATACTATCGTAAGAGAAATCGGTGGACATGGTGTTGGAAAAGAATTCCACGAAGAGCCATGGGTTGGCTATCACAGCAAGAGAGGAACCGAGATGCTCTTAGTTCCGGGCATGATGTTTACGATTGAGCCAATGGTAAATATGGGAAAAGAAGCTATCTACATAGATGATGAAAATAACTGGACCGTGTATACAGAAGACGGACTTCCAAGTGCCCAGTGGGAGATTCAGGTTCTGGTAACCGAAGAGGGAACCGAAGTTATTTCCTGGTAGGTATCTCTTAAAAAAGCTATTTTTGAAAGAAAAACAGGATGGAAAGTTTCTCATTCTGGTAAGCGCAAAGATGCTTATAGATAACAAGCAGTGCAATTCCAAGGCAGGCAAAGTCAATGGAGAGAACCGGCACAAAGAGAAAGACCAGAAGGCAGAATACGCCAAAGGTAATAATGGACCGGAAAAGATGTGGCCGGATAATTAAGACCACAGAAAAAAGAATATAAGCAGCAGCAAGGAAAAGAACCGGAAGAACAACCGGAAAGATTCCAAGCAGTACACCAAAGGAGACGGCAATGGCTTTGCCGCCTTTTTTGTTACTGTTTTTCGGATGAAACTGCAATGGGAACGCATGTCCGAGAACCGGTGCTATCAGAATCGGAATCATGTATGGAGTGTCAATATCCAATGTCCGTAGGGCGAGTACGACCGGGAAAAAGCCCTTGAAAAGTTCCAAAAGGAGCGCAAGAATACCAGCCCGGAATCCGCCGTACACAAAGGCATTGGCAGTGCCGGGATTTCCATCCGGACTTAATGCACAGATATCTTTCTGGAATAATATCTTCGGAATCCAGTAGGCATAGAGTATGCTGCCGCTGAGATAGCCGGCGATGGAAAAAAAGATGCAGGTGATAATTGACTGGTTCATATAAAGGCTCCTTTTCTTTTCGATAAACAGGTGATTGCGGAAGGGGATAGCGTTTGTATAAAGGAATTTTGCAGTATTCCATATGCATTGATTTTCCGATGATGAAATACCACCGTTCTAAGTAGTTCATTTTTCTTTTTCTGATAAAAACAGTCTTTTCCATGTTTAACAGAATCCTGGTACTGTTCGTCAAAGTACGGATGCCTGGTAAGGACTGTTAGGGGCACTTGGAATTTCGTCTGGCAACAGGCAACGCTGGTACAGGGATGTACCAGCGAGGCACATTTGTGCCGGGTTGAACATGGATGTGAATTTGTGCCGGTTGCCAGAAAAATGAACCACTAAGAATGGTTGGCATTTCACATCCAGGAAAATCAGATGTACATAGAATGCCACAAAATTTCCTATTAAAATCTTTTCTCCTGCTTCCGCAATCACTTGTTTGAATAAAAGCAATTGTCGTTATTTTTCAGACAGTGATTCTAACAGGTCTACAATGCGTTCTGCTGCATCGTGCGGTATGCATTTCCTCCTGTAAATCATGGCTTCGCATCAGCAGCTTTCCAAGGCGAATCTGTTCTATCATGTATTTAGAGGCATAGGAAATGCCACGGTCTACGAAAAATGCACTGTTTGCGGTTTCGCAGCCTGGAATCGGTGCGGTATGGATAGTTGGGATTCCCTTTACCAAAGTTTCGGTAGAGGTAAGTCCGCCCGGTTTGGTAAAGATGACATCACAGGCATCCATATAAAGGGAAACATGTCTGGTGTAGCCTAAGACATGAACCCGCGGGCAATGTCTGAATTCTTTGGTGAGAACTGACTGTAATTTCTTATTGTTTCCGCAGATAATTACAATGTGTTCGTCATTTTTACACTGCTTATAAAGTGCCATGGCAAAGACTGCCAGTTTTCCAAATCCCATACTTCCGCTCATAATGAGAAAGGTAGGAGCATCAGCATCTAGATGGCATTTGCGGCGGGCAATGTCCTTTGGTGTATGCTTGGCAAAGGCGTGGCGTACCGGAATACCGTAAGGCAGTAATTTTTCCTTTGGAACACCACGTTTTATATATTCGTCTACTAAATCCTCATGGGGAATAACATAGTAGTCGCAGTTGGTTTCCTCCCAGAAAGGGATGCAGGTATAATCGGTTCCGATAGCAACTGCTTTTACCGGCAGCATGTTGTGTTTCTTCATATAAGTAATGGTCTCTGCCGGGTAAAGGTGCGGCATCACCACAATGTCATAATTTCCTTCTTCGATGAGGGATGCAAGCGGTTTCGCCAGCTTTGCATTTGCCCAGTAAACCGGAGATTTGAAATGGCGGTTACTGATAAGCATTCCCAGTTTATAAATGAAACCGAAAAACCACGGCAGATGCTTTACAATCCCAATATAAAGTCCGCTGATAAGGCGTGAAGTATGTCTTTTGCCAAGCTGCATGGCATCAACGAAAATTACTTCGTGTCCCCTTGCTAAAGCTGCTTCTTCCACGGCATGACCGGCGGCGTTATGTCCTTCTCCTGTGTTGCAGGATAAAATCAGAATTTTCACAAAAAATCCCCTTTCCGAACTTTTCTTTCGTATAGAACATCTTAATATATTTGCAATAAAATAGCAACTTTTCATAAAATTTTATAACCAAAAACGAAACATTTTATAAAAAATTGCTTGTATTTCTGGCAGTATAAATTTATAATAAAAAAGTGTTTTTTAAAACAGAGGGCAGTAAATAGAAAGAAGGGTATTAAGATGAAAAAAATAGAAGAATATGTAAGAAGTATACCGGATTTTCCAGAGCCGGGAATTATTTTCAGAGATATTACTTCCGTATTGCAGGATGCAGACGGACTTCAGCTTGCAATAGATTCCATGATCAAGCTTTTAGATGGTGTGGACTTTGATGTAGTTGCCGGTACAGAATCCAGAGGATTCATTTTCGGAGTACCAATTGCTTACGAAATGCATAAACCGTTTGTACCGGTTCGTAAAAAAGGAAAATTACCATGTGAGACCATTTCACAGTCTTATGATTTAGAGTATGGACAGGCTACCATTGAGATGCACAAGGATTCCATCAAACCGGGGCAGAAGGTTGTTTTAGTAGATGACTTAATCGCAACCGGCGGAACCATTGAAGCTGCTATCAAATTAGTAGAGCAGCTTGGCGGAGAAGTAGTTAAGGTCATTTTCTTAATGGAACTGGCTGGATTAAAGGGAAGAGAGCGTTTGAAGGGTTATGATGTTTCTTCTGTAATTACATATGAAGGAAAATAATTTACAGAAGAGAAGTTTAACATGACTTATTGCCAGAGAGGCTGGCTTTAGGTATAAAAAACAATTTGGAGGAAGAAAAATGTTAGAGAAAATGTTCAAATTCAAAGAGAACAACACTAACGTCAAGACAGAAGTAATTGCAGGTCTTACCACATTTATGACGATGGCTTACATCCTGGCAGTTAACCCGAACCTGTTATCTGCTGCTGGTATGGATCCTACTGCAGTTTTGATTGCAACCTGTCTTGCATCCTTTATCGGAACACTTGCAATGGCTTTGATGGCTAATTATCCATTTGCATTAGCTCCTGGTATGGGATTGAATGCATATTTCGCATTTACAGTATGTGGAAATATGGGTTATGACTGGAGAGTCGCATTAATGGCAGTGTTCATTGAAGGTATCATCTTTATCGTACTTTCACTGACCAACGTACGTGAGGCAATTTTCAATGCCATTCCTGCTACACTGAAAAAAGGTGTAAGTGCTGGTATTGGTTTGTTTATCGCTTTCATCGGTTTACAGGGTGCTCACATTGTTGTTGACAACAGCTCTACTTTATTATCTTATGTTAAATTTACAGAGAACTGGCATACAGAAGGAATCTGTGCTTTACTTGCACTGATTGGTTTACTTCTTACCATTATCTTATATGTAAAGAATGTAAAAGGTTCCATCCTTATCGGAATCCTTGCTACATGGATTCTTGGTATGATCTGCCAGGCAGCAGGTATCTATCAGATTGATGCAGAAGCTGGATTCTATTCTTTATATCCTACATTTGCAATGACAGACTTCACCAAAATCGGAGAAACCTTTGGACAGTGTTTCAAAGCTGACTTTACCGGTGTAGGTATTGTTAACTTTATCGTAGTATTATTATCCTTCTTATTTGTAGATATGTTTGATACTATCGGAACCTTAATCGGTGTTTCTGATAAAGCTGGTATGTTAGACAAAGAAGGAAAGCTTCCAAGAGTTAAAAATGCGTTATTAGCTGACGCTATCGCAACATCCGCTGGTGCTGTTCTTGGTACTTCTACAACCACAACTTTCGTAGAGAGTTCTGCTGGTGTAGGTGCAGGTGCCAGAACCGGTTTTGCATCTGTTGTAACCGGATTCATGTTCCTGATTGCAATCTTATTTGCACCAATCTTTACAGCAATCCCAGGATTTGCTACCGCTCCTGCATTAATCTTTGTTGGATTCCTTATGGTATCTGCAATCGTTAAGATTGACTTCAACGATGTTACAGAAGCAGCTCCTGCATACCTTTGCTTAATTGCTATGCCTCTTATGTACAGCATTGCAGAAGGTATCGCAATCGGTGTTATCTCTTACGTTATCATCAATTTAATCTGTGGTAAAGCTAAGAAAATTACTCCGCTGATGTATATTCTTGCAGTATTATTCATTTGTAAGTATATCTTCCTGTAAGAGGAGATTAAATTAAATAAAACAATTTGAAGCAGACATTTATTACCATTTAAGGTGGTGATTTATGTCTGCTTTTTTGTGCAAAAAAACTTCCGAAGAACATTTGGCATCATTGAAATCCCCTTCTCGTCAAAATCCACAAATTCAGGAAACCAATTTTGGTAATTCAGTTTCTTGTAACGGAAATCCCAAGGTGTTACAATTAAGGAAACCGAAAAACAAAAAGTAGTTTCCACAGAGAACAGGGGTAGTGAACATGGAATTGAGAGAGAAAATATTGCAGGGCACGATGCAGGCATTTAACCAGAAGGGATTGAAATTTACCATGGATGATATCGCCCACATTCTTGGTATCAGCAAGAAAACGATTTATCAGGTATTTGCAGATAAAGAGGCGCTATTTCTTGCCATGGTGGATTATCTGTTTGACTGCATCAAGGAAAGTGAACGGGAAGTTATGGCAGACGAAAGCCTTGGAACTTTAGAAAAAATACGGAAAATCTTAGGGGTAATGCCGGAGAGTTATAAGGAAATTGATTTCCGGCAGATGTATTTATTAAAAGATAAATTTCCGGAAATCTATCATCAGGTGGAACTTCGGTTAGAGACCGGCTGGGAGACCACCATTGCGTTATTGGAACAGGGCATGGAGGAAGGCGTAATCCGCCGCATCAATATACCTGTTTTAAAGATGATGCTGGAAGCCTCCTTAGAGCAGTTCTTCCAGAGAGACATCCTGATTCAGAGCAAGCTTTCCTATGGTGAAGCATTGGAGGAAGTAGTGAATATTCTGGTGGATGGAATTATCACGAGGCAATAGATATGTGCGAATAGAGATGCATGAATAGAAATACACCAGTAGAAAGAGCGAGGAAAAGGTATGAGAGAAAAATACTATTTGGACAATGACTGGTATTTCAGTGAGAAATGGGAAGCAGCACAAAGTAACGCAGAATATGACGAAGCAGTGATGCAGAGCGTGCGGATTCCCCATACGGTAAAGGAACTGCCTTTTCACTATTTTGATGAGCATGCGTATCAGATGGTAAGCGGCTACCGCAGACACCTTTTGGCGAAGAAAGAGTGGGAAGGAAAAGTAGTGCGGCTAATCTTTGAAGGAGTTGCCCATGACAGTGAAGTCTATGTAAATGGAAAGAAAGCAGGGGCACACCACTGCGGATATACGGCATTTACCATTGATATTTCAGCACTGCTTCATTATGGGGAAGATAATATCATTGCGGTGCGGGTAGACAGCAATGAGAATCTGAATGTTCCGCCCTTTGGATTTGTCATTGATTATATGACTTACGGTGGAATTTACCGGGATGTGTACCTTGAGATAAATGAGGAAAGCTATCTTGCAGATGTATTTTTAAAACCACAGGTGGAGCTGGAAACGAAGAAGGGAACACTGCTATCGGAAATCACGCTGGCAGGAAACGAAGAAAACCTGTTGCTGCGGCAGTTCATCAGGAAAAAAGACGAAGAGGAATACCGTCTGGCTGGAGAGGAAACGCTTGCTGAAATTCCTACGCAGGAGGGAAAGAAAACACTTGCATTTCCGGCAGGAATCGTATCCCTATGGGAGGTAGAGAATCCGGCATTGTATGAAGTAAAGACCCAGCTTGTAACCGGAAATAATATAATCGATGAGGTTGTAACAAGGGTGGGCTTTCGTCAGGCAGTATTCCAAAAAGATGGCTTTTACTTAAATGGACATAAGCTTCGAATTCTGGGACTAAACCGTCACCAGAGTTATCCTTATGTGGGTTATGCCATGCCGGCTTCCATACAGAGGATGGATGCGGAAGTATTAAAGAAAGAGTTAGGGCTGAATGCAGTGCGGACATCCCATTATCCGCAGTCCCAGGAATTTATAAACCGGTGCGATGAGCTGGGGCTTATGGTATTTACCGAGATTCCGGGCTGGCAGCATATCGGCGATGAAGCATGGAAAGCGCAGGCTGTGGAAAATGTAAAAGACATGGTGATACAGTACCGCAACCATCCATCCATTATTCTCTGGGGAGTGCGGATTAATGAATCGCAGGATGACGATGAATTTTACCGCCGCACCAATGCAATAGCACATAAGTTAGATGATACCAGACAGACTGGTGGCGTGCGGGCACATAAAAAGAGCAGTTTTTGGAGGATGTATATACCTATAATGATTTTGTACACAATGGTCTGAACAAAGGCTGTGAGCATAAGAAGAATGTGACATCCGATATAGAAAAACCGTATCTTATCACGGAATATAACGGACATATGTATTCCACCAAATCCTTCGACTGGGAAGAACATCGTATGTGGCATGCACTCCGCCACGCCAGTGTACTGGATGCAGTAGCAGGAGAAGAGGACATTGCCGGAAGCTTCGGATGGTGTATGGCAGATTATAATACACATAAAGATTTCGGTAGTGGAGACAGAATTTGCTATCACGGAGTCTTAGACATGTTCCGTAATCCGAAAATGGCGGCAGATGTGTATGCCTGCCAGCAGGAAGAAAGACCGGTATTAGCCTTAAGTTCAACGATGGATATTGGAGAACATCCAGCCTGCAACCGGGGCGAGACTTATATTTTTACCAATGCAGACAGTGTTAAAATGTACAAAAATGACCGGTTTATCAAGGAATATAAGAAAACGGATTCTCCATATAAGAATCTGAAACATGGTCCGGTTCCAATTGATGATTATATTGGAAATGCCATCGAAGAGGGAGAGGATTTCGCACCGAAACAGGCTGCAATGGTAAAAGAAGTTTTGAATCTGGCGGCACGCTATGGCATGAATCATCTGCCGAAAAGAGCATATTATCTGGCGGCAAAACTGATGCTTTTTTATCATATGAAGATGGAGGATGCGGTTGCACTTTATAACAGGTATGTCGGGGACTGGGGCGGACAATCCATGGTATATAAGTTAGAAGCCATAAAGGATGGTAAGGTGGTCAAAACTTTAGTAAGGGAGCCGGTACAGAAGGTGCAGTATCAGATTACGGTCAGCAGTCAGAAATTAAAAGAATCACATACCTATGATGTGGCTGCGGTAAGAATACAGGCAGTGGATGAAAATGGAAATCTGTTGCCATATTTTCAGGAGCCAGTGCAGCTAAAATGTGAGGGAGCATTAGAACTCATCGGACCGGACATCATCAGCCTGCAGGGCGGTATGGGCGGCACTTATGTAAAGACCATAGGAAAGACCGGAAGCGGAAAACTTATGATAAGCAGCCGCCAGGCAGGAACCAGAGAAATTACATTTGAAATAGAATAAGGGAGTATAACGATAAGGAGGGTATCTATGAAGGAGAAATCAAGAGAAATCTTCGGAAACAAAATGCCGCAGAAGGTGTACCGGAAAGCGGTAAAGAGTAAGAAGAAGTTTCAAAAGAAATTCGGGGATGACAGCAAGGTGGATTATCCGGTGGTGTTAAAAGAAAATGCGCATATCGGAGATTCCCTTGGCGTTGTGGATGTGCTGCTGCCGGAGCAGAAAGAGGCTTCGAAACTGGAATTTGACAAAGAGAAGGGAATCATTGTAGGAAATATCCGTATGGGATTTGGACATTACCGGATTTCCATGGCAATTGCATCCGCAGCAAAATCCATGGACTACACACCATACTGGATGGACTTAAATTCCTATCCTAGGACTACCTGCACGAAGGTCATTGGTGCACAGAATGATTTGTATTCTCTGGGTTCTAGACTTTCCGGTAAGAGTAGGCTCTTTAATAAACTGGTGTGGGAGCCAATGAATTATGAAGGGTTCCGGAAGCTTTCCTATAATGCTTCTGACCAGAAAAATGCAGAGCTTATGGCTCCGGTTTACCGGAATGTACCAAAGGAAATTCCGGTGGTAGCAACCCATGTGTGGCCGGCACAGGCAGCTATACATGCCGGCGTGAAATATGTAGTCAATGCGATTCCGGATAACTGGCCGATGGCATTGCATTTATCCGAAGGAAGCCTTCATACAGTTCAGACTCATTATGCGTATCAGGGCTATCGGATTTTAAATGGCATGCAGGGAAAAGATGTCTTAAATCCTATGCCGGAAAAAGATCTTATATACACGGGACATTATATTGACCATGAGCTGGTAAGCAATATTGAAGCAGACTGCGAAGCTAGAATTAAAAGAAAGCAGGAGAAGAAACCGATGCGTTTCTTATTAACCATCGGCGGAGCAGGAGCCCAGAGAGAAATTTTTGCGGCTATTATCAGATATCTGCTGCCGGCAATCCGGGAAGACAGGGCAGCACTTTATGTCAATGTAGGAGATTACCGGAATGTCTGGGAAGAATTATTACAGGAAATTCCGGGACTTAAAAATGCAGCAATGGAGCATTTTGATGACTGGGAGAATACAAAGCAGTTTGCCGAAGTTGCACTGGATGGGGAAGTAACCGGAGTCCATGGCTTCTATCATAAGAATATTTTCGAAGCAGTGTACTGCACGAATCTTTTGATGCGAAGCAGTGATGTGTTGGTGACAAAGCCAAGCGAACTGGCATTTTATCCGGTGCCGAAGCTCTTTATCAAAAGAGTGGGTGGACATGAACAGTGGGGTGCCATCCATTCCGCAGAGATTGGGGACGGTACCCTGGAATGCCGTGATATTCCACATACCTTGCAGATGCTGGAATTATTCCAAAGCTCAGACCATCTGCTTACCGATATGTGTGAAGCAATTATGGAAAATAAGAAACAGGGGATTTACGATGGCGCATACAGGGTAGTGGAACTGGCAATGGGCTTACGAAAAGGAGGAGAAGGACAATGAGATTAACAATAAAAGAAAAAGTGGCATATGGCCTTGGTGCAGTTGGCAAAGACATGGTATACATGCTTTCTGCAAGTTACATTTTATATTACTATCAGGATATTTTGAATGTCAGTGCCATTGCGATGGGAATTATCCTGATGGCAGCAAGAGTATTTGACGCATTCAATGACCCGGTTATGGGAATTATCGTAGCCAAGACGAGAACCCGCTGGGGTAAGTTCCGTCCATGGCTTTTGATTGGAACCATAACCAATGCAGTAATCTTATATCTGATGTTTGCAGCACCACCTGCATTAGATGGCAGCGGACTGGTTGCCTATGCAGCAGTAACCTATGTGCTGTGGGGTGTTACTTATACCATGATGGACATTCCATTTTGGTCTATGATTCCGGCATTTACCGAAGGTGGAAAAGAAAGAGAGGGACTTTCTACTCTTGCCCGTTCCTGCGCAGGCGTGGGTTCCGCACTGATTACCATTATCACGGTAAAATGCGTGGTTTTATTAGGCCAGGGCAATGAGCGTGCCGGTTTTAAATGGTTTGCGTTAATCATTGCAGTATTATTTGTGATTTTTATTACTATTACCTGTATGAGCATCAAGGAAAAATCTACCGTAAATGTGGACTCTCCATCGGTGGGACAGATGTTTAAAGCATTGTTACAGAATGACCAGGCAATGACCGTTGTTATTACGATAGTGCTGATTAACTGCTCTCTTTATATTACTTCAAACCTTTTGATTTATTTTTTCAAATATGATTTTGGCGGGGACGCATGGTATAATAGCTATACCTTATTCAATACCTTTGGCGGTGGAATCCAGATTATTTCCATGATGATTTTCTTCCCACTGCTGCGTAAATTCTTAAGTGTCTTGAAGGTATTTTATGTAAGCTTTGTTATGGCAATCGCAGGTTATGGTGTATTATTTATACTGACACTGACAAATATGTCAAACTTATTGTTATTATTTATTCCGTCATTCTTTATCTTTACAGCCTTTGGAATGCTGACGGTACTTACCACCGTATTTCTTGCAAATACCGTGGACTATGGCGAACTGAAAAATAACCGGAGAGATGAGAGCGTTATCTTTTCCATGCAGACCTTTGTGGTAAAACTGGCATCCGGAGTAGCTGCACTGGCAGCTTCCATCTGCTTAAATCTCTGCCATTTAAGTAATGATACTGCAGAAACAGCAACCGCAGCTGCTGCGTCCGGCAGCTCCCTTTTAGGACTCCGCATGACGATGGCAGGAATTCCGATTATCGGCTTACTGATTGCAGTGCTGGTATTCCGTAAGAAATTTATCCTGACAGAAGAAAAAGTGCAGGAAATCACAGAACAGATTAAAGGGAAGGAAAATTATCGATGATTCGTAAGGAAAAGGATTATTTTATTCTGGATACCGACCATACCACCTATTGCTTCCGGGTACTTCCTACCGGACAGCTGGAACATCTTTATTATGGCAGAAAGCTTCATATCGAGGACGAAGCAGATATGCAGCCGCTGGTGGAAAAGCATGTCTTTGCACCGGGTAATGTGATTCTGTATAACGAAGAGCAGAAAGCATATTCCTTAGAGGATATGCGCCTTGAAATGTCCGCCTATGGAAAAGGAGATATAAGAGAACCTTTTGTGGAAGTGGTGAATGCCAATGGAAGCAATACGATAGATTTTGTATACAAGGAAGCAGAGATAACCAAAGGTAAGGAAGCCTTTGCGGAACTGCCGGGTTCCTATGGCAGCGAAGAGGAAGTGGAGCAGCTTTGTATCCGGCTTGCGGACGAAGGAAATGAGCTGGCACTGGAATTGTATTATTATGTCTATCCATCCTGTGACATCATCAGCCGCAGTGCGAAATTCTATAATAACGGAAAGAAAGCTGTGCAGTTGAAACGGCTGATGAGCCTGCAGCTTGACTTTGATGGGCATGATTATGCATTTACTACATTTCATGGAGCCTGGGCAAGAGAAATGAAGCGGAGTGATATGCCGGTAACAGCAGGAAAATTAGTAAATGCTTCCTATACCGGAACCACTTCAAGCCGGGCCAATTCCTTTGTGATGCTAAGCCGGCCGAAGACCACAGAGGATGCCGGGGAATGCTTTGGTTTTCACCTTATCTATTCCGGTAATCACTATGAAGCAACAGAAGTAAACAGCTTTGGCAAAATGCGTCTGGTGACAGGAATCAACCCACAGGCATTTTCCTATGAAGTGGCACCGGAAGAATGCTTTCAGGCACCGGAGGCAGTGATGGCATATGCAGAAAACGGATTTAACCAGATGAGCCAGAGGCTGCATCATTTTATCCGGGAGCATATTGTCCGTGGAACCTGGCAGAAGAAGGAGCGGCCGATACTGCTTAACAGTTGGGAGGCTTCCTATTTTGACATCAGTGAGAAGAAGTTACTGAAGCTGGCAAAGGAAGCAAAAGAAGTTGGCATAGAATTATTTGTAATGGATGACGGCTGGTTTGGCGAACGGATGGATGACAGCAGTTCCTTAGGAGACTGGGAAGCAAATGCGAAGAAGCTGCCGGGTGGGCTTAAGGGTTTATCCGATAAGATTCGCGGACTGGGACTGCAATTCGGTATCTGGGTGGAGCCGGAAATGGTCAATGTGAAAAGCAAACTTTATGTGGCACATCCGGACTGGACCATTGAGATTCCGGGACAGCCTCATTCGGAAGGAAGAAACCAGCGGATTTTAGATTTGGGAAGAAGAGAAGTACAGGATTATATTATTGAGAGCATGAGCAAAGTCTTTTCTTCAGCGGACATTTCCTATGTGAAATGGGACATGAACCGGACCTTCAGCGATTATTATTCCACAGCACTTCCACCGGAACGGCAGGGAGAAGTGGCACACCGCTATGTGCTGGGATTATACCGCTGCATGAAGGAGCTGACGGAACGGTTTCCGGAGATTTTATTTGAAGGCTGTGCAGCAGGCGGCAACCGCTTTGACCTTGGAATCTTATGCTATTTTCCGCAGATCTGGGGCAGTGATGATACGGATGCATTGTGCCGGGCGGAGATAGAAGAAAATTATAGTTACGGCTATCCGCTGTCAGCAGTCAGTGCTCATGTGTCTGCCTGCCCGAATCACCAGACGCTGCGGAATACGCCATTAGAGACAAGATTTCAGGTGGCATGCTTTGGAAGCTTCGGCTATGAATGCAACCTCTGCGATATGAAAAAAGAAGAAAAGGAAGCCATGAAGGAGCAGATTGCATTATATAAGAAATGGCGGAAGGTATTGCAGCAGGGAACTTTTTACCGGGGCAGAAGCTTTTACGACGGAGCACAGAGTGGAATGGGCGGCAGTGTTTTAGCGGACGAAGCCGGTAACCAGATGGAGTGGACCTGCGTATCGGAAGATGGCACCAAAGCAGTGGGTATGTTGATGCAGAAATTAGTGGTACCAAATACGCAGCAGCAGACCTATTATCCGAAGGGATTGCTGCCGGATGTCCGTTACCATTTCTACAACCGGAAATTAAAATATAATATCAAAGAATTCGGAGACCTGGTAAATACGGTTTCGCCGGTTCATATCAAACAGGATTCCCTGACCCATCAGGTGCTTTCGAAATTGGTAAAAATGGATGGCGAGACGGAAGACTTCCATGCATATGGAGATACCTTAATGTATGGCGGCGTTCATGTCAGTCCGGCATTTGGCGGAACCGGATACAATGATAAGGTAAGGCACTACCCGGATTTTGCATCCCGTTTATATTTTATGGATGGAGAAGTAAAAAAGTAGGGAGACAGAAGTCCATGTTTGTGCTAAGATGAACATATCCATAAACACAAACAGGAGCGGATATGAAGAATAAATCAAAGTTAAAGAAAATAAGAGAAAAGAAAGCAGGCACAGCCACCGTTACCAAAGAGTGGCTTTATATGAATCCAAATTCCATCACAGTAGCAGAGATTGAAAATGCATTAGAGGGAATGGATGGCATCGAAACAGAAATCTGGAAAGAGGCGGGAGTATTAGAGGTGGAGGTTCCGGAGCATCATTCCATGGATATCGAAGAGATTGCAGTCAATTTAAAGGATGAATATGCCAATGCTTATTTAAAAGAGCATGATATTCATGCTCTTTTTGCTGTCACAATTGACACAGAAAATTATGCATTTATGCAAAGAATCATGCAAAAAATTATCGCCGGAGCAGGCGGGTTCTTCTGTGGAGATACAGAAGATTTTACTCCGGTAGTAAAAGAGCAAGAAGTGAAATAAAATGCAAAAGATAAGATTATATGATGCAACAAAATTAGACCGGAAGCATATGATGTTTTCCAATAAGCAACTCCTTACGCTGCTTCTGCCGATAATGGTAGAGCAGCTTTTGAATTCCTTTATGGGAATGGCGGATACCATGATGGTAAGCAATGTGGGAAGTGCGGCAATCTCTGCGGTATCACTGGTGGATTCCATCAATGTGCTGGTCATACAGGTATTTACGGCATTGGGAGCAGGAGCGGCAATTATCTGTTCCCAGTATCTTGGAAGGGGAGACCGGGAGTCCAGCAATGAGGCTGCAAGACAGGTAACTTTAAGCGTACTGACGATTTCTACGGTATTATCTATATTTTGTATTATATTTCGTGGACCACTGCTGCATCTGATTTTTGGCCAGGTAGAAGAGGCTGTTATGGATAATTCCATGATTTACTTCCTGCTGACTGCAATTTCATTTCCGTTCATTGCACTTTTTGATGCCGGTGGAGCTTTTTACCGGGCAGCAGGAAACAGTCGTTTTCCAATGATGATTTCTGTCCTTTCCAATGGACTCAACATTGCCGGAAATGCAGTGCTTATCTTTGGATTTCAGATGGGGGTGGAAGGAGCAGCCCTTTCTACATTATTTTCCAGAATCTTTTGTGCAGTAGTCATTTTCTGGAATCTGCGGAAACCGGATCAGGTGATTGTGGTAAATCATTATCTTAAGATCCGTCCCAATTTCCCATTGATTGGAAAAATTCTTTCTATCGGAATTCCATCCGGAATTGAAAACGGAATGTTCCAGTTCGGAAAGCTGGCAATCCAGTCCAGCGTATCAACCCTTGGAACGGCAGCCATTGCCGCGCAGGCAATGACTATTATACTGGAAAATTTAAATGGAATCGGAGCCATTGGAATCGGAATCGGCCTGATGACAGTGGTAGGACAATGTATTGGAGCCGGAAAAGTGGAAGAGGCGCGTTATTATATGGTGAAACTCTGCGGCTATGCAGAAATTGTTATACTGATTTCCTGTGCAGTGGTATTTTTATTGACAAAGCCGGTTACATTTTTAGCTGGAATGGAAGCAGAAAGTGCCACCCTCTGCATGGAAATGATAATAGCAATTACGATTGTAAAACCGATTGTATGGGTGTTGGCATTTATCCCGGCTTATGGCATGCGTGCCGCCGGAGATGTGAAATTCTCCATGATTTTATCCAGTCTTACCATGTGGTTCTGCCGTGTAGCACTGTGTGTATATCTGATCCGCAGCTGTGGTTTCGGACCAATGGCGGTGTGGATTGGCATGTTTGCCGATTGGACGCTTCGTGCTATCGCATTCAGCGTCCGGTATCTAAGCGGCAGGTGGAGCCGGATACATGTCATTTAGAACATGCTAGCGGAAGCAGTACCTGGGTAATAAATTTGCTTTTGTCTTTATGCTGTGGCGGTCCCTCTAAATAGCAGTGACGGAAGATGCCAACTGGTGTAAGCTTTTGCTCTCTGGCATAGGAAAGCAGGGTATCATGAACCGATGGCAATTCTTCATACGCTCCATGATGATAGAGGCAGACTGCTTTCTGGGCAGGAAGATTTAGGATATGTTCGCCCTTACTTCCTGCCGGGACAACAGCAAAAAAGGACATATCCTTTGCATCCGCAATGGGAGCTTCCGTAAAATAAATCTGCCCGGTATGTGCCGGACCATAGTTCTGCAGTGCTTCCAAGGCAACCTCTCTTAAAAGATTCGTCTTTTCTGCGATGCTGTCACTTTCCGTTTTGCGGCAGTACACCGTCTGTGGTGGAATTGTAATGATTTCCATTGATTCAAATCCCTGATTGATTCTTTCGTATAAGGCTTTGATATTGGCATTTAATTCATCCCGCAAAGCTTCCAGCCTTCGAACCATGGATAAAAGGTCGTTGGAGTTGTCGAAGTAGCCATGGATTTCATCCAGTGACAGCCCAAGATTCTGCAGCGAGCGGATGGTTCGAATCTTCGTCAGTGTATCAATGGTATAGTAACGATTGCCGGAGGGGTCTTCTTTTACATCCGGAAAAACCAGTCCATGAGCTTCATAATTTAAAATAATTCTTCTTGTGATGCCCACAAAGTCTGCGGCATCTCCAATTGAAAACAGTTCTTTCAAAATGTTCCCCCTTTTTATTTATTCGGTGATTGTGAAAAGAATGGATTTAGAAATTTTTGAAGAAATAAAGTCGGCTGCATCACTTCAAACACCATAGTTCTAAAATATATGTTTTGCTTTTCTCTATGAAAGCCAGTCTTTCCAATGTTTGACAGTCTGCACCGGTTGTCCGCCTGCATACAGATATATAAACAAGCCTGTTAGGAGGTCTTGGCATTCTGTTATGCAACCGGCAATGCAGGCACAGGGATGTGCCTGCAAGGCGCAGTTGAATATGGATATGAATTTGCGCCGGTTGCCGGAATCATAAACTTATTTGCCAGAATGCCTAGACCTCCTTACGGGTTTGTGAAAGTATCTGTAGCAGACGGACAACCGGGCAGCCGGTCAAAGCAACGGAAAGACAGCTTACAAACAAGCAAAACATACATTTAAGAACTGCTGGTGTTTTGAGGTAAACCAGCCGGTCTTTATTTCACACAAAATTTTCATATCATATATTTTTTCACAATTACCGGCAAAATTTGTAAAATGATTGCATCGTACATTGATGTACGGTGTAAAATAACAGTGTAATTGTAACACAGCATTGAGAGTGTGAAAAGTGAAAAAAGAAAGAAAAAAAGTAATTTAAGAAGGGAAGGATGTACATGAAACAAAAGAAGAAAAGTTTATTTTCCTTGTTACTTGCGTTGATTATGGTAGCGGGTCTTATGCAGGGGATGACAGTTGAGACAAAGGCAGCTACAAATTCGGTTCAGGCAGGACCATTTACGTTGTCAAGGGATTCGAAAGCAATTGTAGAAGGAGTCGATTATACCTATGGAAAATATGGATCTGGAAATAGAAATTCGCTTACCATTCTGACGGATGACATTACGATTGCAATGGATGAAAATGCAGAACCTACATCAGATATTATTGAGCTGGGAGAATTTAATAACCCACCTCTTGACAGTTTTTCTAAGGTAACATTTTCAAATTTAAAAATGAAATCTTATTATAATAATATATACAGTAATGTAGACCATATTCATATTACACTGGTTGGAAGCAATGAACTGGTCAGCATAAAAGAGAAATCGGAAACCTATGGAGGTTATGCAATTTTTGGACATGGAAGTGTAACTATTGAGAATAGTCCATATGGTTCTCTTTATGCAACCGGAGATGGACTTGGCTGGGGAGCTATTTCTGTATCAGAAGGATATGGAAAAAGTGATGCATGCATTACAGTTGGAGATGCCATGTCAATGAAAAGTTCTACCACTCTGATGGCAGATATATCAGAATTGACAGATACACCACAGGTTTGGAGAGACTATATTGGAGCAGGCAAAAATTATATGGATATTAAATCTGCCAAAACACTCCTGATCGGTATGTGGAAGCACAGCCACACATGGAGTTATGCATTGGATGAAAGCAAAGATGGAAGCCGTATTCTTGCAGCCTGCAGTGGATTGGGAGACTGCAATGAGAAAGATGCATCTTTATGGTTATCCTTATCAGCTGAGAATACAGACTATGATGGAACAGCAAAAGCTGCCAATATAACAATATCCGAAGACTGGAAGAGACTTAATCTTCCGGTTCCGGAAATCGTATATTATCTGAGTGGAACAGACACAAAGACCAACAGTGACAACAGCGGAGCAGAAGCCGTTGGAGGCGCACCAAAGTTACCGGGCAGCTATAAGGCACAGGTTACGGTTGGAACAGATACGAAAGCAACAAAAGAATTTACAATTACATGCAAGCATGGTGAATGGGTGGAAACAGTGTCAGATTCCTATCTGAAAACAGCAGCAACCTGTACGGCACCGGCAGTTTACTACAAATCCTGCAAGCTGTGTGGGGCAAAGGGAACGGAAACATTTACCAGTGGAAATCCATTAGGACATGACTTTAGCAACAATGCAGAAACCTGCAGACGGGAAGGCTGTAATGAGAAGAACCCGGATTATAAACCGGCAACACCGGTCATTATTGAAGGCGCTGGTGGAGAATGGACAAAGGAAAGTGGTGCAACGCTTCGTTTCCGCAGTGACGCCGGTATCAGCAGCTTCCTTCGTGTAGAAGTGGATGGCACCGTAGTAGATGCGAAAAACTATACGGTAACAGAAGGTTCTACCATTGTCACCTTTACTGCAGAATACTTAGAAAGCCTTGCTACCGGAAAGCATACGGTTGCGATTGTGTCTTCTATCAGTGGGGAAGAAAAGAAAGCAACCGCCGAATTTACCGTTGCGAAGAAAGCTGATACAACAAATGGAAGTAATAATGCAACTGCAGACCAGACCACAGCACAGAAAACAAAAGTATTGAAAACAGGTGATGAATCACCGGTTGGATATCTGCTTGCACTCTTGGCATTATGCGGAGCGGCAGTAGTATTCACAGGGAAAAAGGGTTATTTGAAATAGAATATAGATGAGATAAAAAAGCCATACATAAAAGCAAATCCTCTGCATACAATGTAAAAACAAGTATTGCAGGGGATTTTCTTTGAAAAGCTATATAGAAGAAAGAGCCGTAGAAATAGCCAAATACATTATAGATAACAATGCGACAGTGCGTCAGACCGCAAAGCAGTTTGGAATCAGTAAGAGTACGGTACATAAGGACGTAACAGAACGTTTATCCCAGGTGAATCCGACCCTGGCGCGGGAAGCAAGGAAAGTACTGGATGTCAATAAGTCAGAGCGTCATATCCGTGGGGGACTGGCAACGAGAGAAAAATATCTTCATCAGCATGTGACAGGTTGATATGTCATGTTGACATATCGGCATAAAAGTGCTATCGTTATAGTAACAACCAAGGAGAAGGGGGACAATTTTGAGTACATTAAAGGATGTGGCAGAACGGGCAGGAGTAACTGTTACGACTGTTTCGAGAGTAATTAATAACCGTGGATATATCAGTGAGAAGACCAGACAGAAGGTATATGATGTCATGAAGGAGATAGGCTATCAGCCCAATGAGGTAGCCCGTTCTCTTTCAAAACAGCATACCAGCACGATTGGCGTAATCGTACCACATATCGTGCACCCGTATTTTGCGAAGCTTTTAAGTAATATTGAATCGGCGGCGGCAGCGGAAAATTATAAAATGATAGTCTGCAACTCCAAGGAGGAGCGCAGCAACGAACGGAAATATGTAGAGATGTTTAAAAGTAATCAGGTGGCAGGAATCATATTATGCAGTGGAACAGTAAGTGCCAATGAATTCCTGAATCTGAATATTCCAATTGTTACCATAGAGTGTGATGATGCATTGGGGGACTGCAATATCCAGTGTGATAACTATATGGGAGGAGTGCTTGCTACAGAACATCTTGCTAAATGCGGATGTAAAGAAATTGTGCATTTTAGTGGAGTAGAGCGACAGGTGATGCCGGCAGACAGACGTTGTGTAGGCTTCCGGGAGGTATGCGGGAAATACGGAATCCGGCATCATGAAATAGAAACAAGCGAAGCGTCCTACAGCGTGATGGAATATCTGGAAAATATCAAGCAGACGCTGCAGACATATCCGGAGATTGATGGAATTTTTGCCAGCAGTGATGTCATTGCAGCCCAGTCCATTCAGGCATGCAGTGCCCTTGGAAAGCGGGTTCCGGAGGATGTGCAGATTGTAGGTTTTGATGATGTCAATATTGCAACACTGGTAAATCCGATGCTGACTACAATCCGGCAGCCGATTAAGGAAATGGCACAGCTGGCAGTGGATGCCATCTTAAAAAAGCGAGGTGGCGGCGTAATGCCGGCAAAGGTGGTACTTCCGGTCAGCTTAATGAAGCGTGGTACAACAAAAGAAAAGTAACAGATTGACAGAAATGATAAATAAATAAAAGAAAAGACAATAGTTCTTAGTTCGTGTCCATCGGTTGACATGAATTTAGAACTATTTTTTCGTGGTATAAAACGGATAAATTGGTTGACATTAGTGCATACTGCACAAAAAACGTGGCATTATCTTGTGAAAACCTAATATTTCGCATGTTAACCGCTTGACATTTTACAGAACCGGTATTATATTAGCAATGTAATCAAGTGAAACGCGTTCACGATAAGAAAATATAAGAAACGGGGAAGAGATACTTTTTACAATGACAGGAGGAAGACAAATGAAGAAAAAGATTTTGGCTGCAATTCTTACCGCAGCAATGACAATTGGAATGGTTGGATGTGGTTCCACCAGTAGTTCTGACAATGGAAATAATTCCGCTTCAAATACCGAAGCATCTTCAAACGAACTGACCGTATGGTGCTGGGATGCAACCTTTAATATTCCGGCAATGGAAGAGGCAGAAAAGATTTACCAGAAAGATCATCCGGATGTAAACGTAAATGTAGTAGAAACATCCTGGGAGGATATTCAGACCAAGCTTACAACAGCAGCAACCTCTGGACAGAACGATACACTGCCAGACATCATTCTTATGAATGACACTGCTTTATTAAATAATGTAAAGAATTATCCGGACTTATTTGCAGATTTATCTGATTCCGGAATCGATTTCTCCAAATTTGCAAGTTATAAAACAGCAATTGGAACAGTAGATGGAAAGAATTACAATGTACCATTCGACAGTGGTGTAACCGCATTATTTATTCGTACCGATGTAATCGGCGAAGCTGGTTATTCTATTGATGACTTTACTGATATTACATGGTCCAAATTCATTGAACTTGGCGAAGATGTATTAGCAAAGACCGGCAAACCATTATTAAGCGCACAGGCTGGTGGACCTGACTTATTGATTGCAATGTTAAGAAGTGCAGGCGACAGCATGTTTGATGAAGATGGCAATCCAAATTTTGCGGGAAATGATGTAGTTGCAGAAGCTGTAGAAGATTATGAGACCATGGTTGACAAGGGAATTTTAGTAGAAGTAAATGACTGGGATCAGTATATTGGAACTATCAACAACGGAACAGTAGCAAGCGTAATCAACGGATGCTGGATTACAAGTACCATTCAGGCACAGGAAGACCAGTCCGGTGACTGGGGCGTTACTACAATGCCAAGACTGGACAATGCTCCAAATGCAACCAATTACAGTAATAATGGTGGTGCAGGATGGATGGTTATGAATGACTCACCAAACAAAGACCTTGCTATCGATTTCTTAAAGAATACATTTGCAAGCAGCACAGAGCTTTATGATACTATTCTTCCTACTACCGGTGCAGTAGCAACCTACCTTCCGGCAGCAGAAAGTGATGCATACTCACAGGAAAATGAATTCTTCGGTGGCGATAAGATTTACGAGAGATTTGCTAACTATGGTGCTGAAGTACCGGCTATCACATTAGGTCAGTATTGGGAGGAAGCAAAATCCGCACTTGGAACAGCGCTTACCCAGATTCAGCAGGGACAGGATATTCAGGAAGCACTAAAAGAAGCAGATGATACCGTATCATTTGCAATGAGCGAATAATTTAGCATAAGCACTTTACAAACTGCCTGCATAGCAGATGCTGTGCAGGCAGAATTTTCGAGAAGAAAGCTGTAAAGTCGATACGAATTGGAGGAACAACAGTGAAAACGAAGAAAAGAAAGATTATGGGATGGACATTCGTAATACCGGCATCGATAATGATTGTCATATTCAATTTCGTGCCGATGATACAGTCCTTTATTTTATCCTTAAAACGCGGAAGCGGAACGAACATGACTTTTACCGGACTTTCTAATTATAAAAGAATGTTTCAGGATAAAATTTTTAAAATGACATTAAGCAATACTTTTATTTATCTGATCTTAGAAGTTGCAATCATGCTGGTGATGGCAATGTTCTTAGCATCACTTTTGAATGATAAGAGATTAAAAGGAAAATGGTTTTTCCGTCTTGCAATTTTCTTACCATGTACTACTTCCCTGGTATCGTATTCCATTATTTTTCGTTCTCTTTTCTCTGTGGACGGATTCATCAATACGATTCTTACGAATCTGCATCTGATTGCATCTCCAATCAACTGGCTGGGAAATACCTGGACCGCACGAATTGTAATCGTACTGGCATTATTGTGGAGATGGACCGGTTATAATATGATATTTTTCCTGGCAGCATTGCAGAATATTGACAGTTCTATTTATGAAGCAGCAGTTGTAGATGGAGCCAATGCATTCCAGAAGTTTACTAAGATTACAATCCCGATGCTTCGTCCGACAATTTTACTGACAGCAATTATGTCAACCAATGGAACCTTACAGCTCTTCGATGAGTCTATGAATATTACCAATGGTGGACCGGCAAATACGTCCATGACAATATCCCACTACATATACAATTTGTCTTTTGCAGGAAATCCAAACTTTGGATATGCATCCGCAATTTCTTATGTAGTATTTATCCTGGTGGCAATCCTTGCCTTTATTCAGATGAAAGTAGGTGATGAGAAATGAGTAAAAGAAAATTCGTATATTTCTGGAAATATGTATTCCTAATTCTGGTCGCAATCATTTCCATCTTCCCAATGTACTGGATGATTGTCAGTGGAACCAATAAAAGTGTGGATGTCATTGCAGGAAAAATTCTTCCGGGCAATTACCTGATGGAAAACTTAAAATCTCTTCTGGATACAACGGTTCTTTCACAGGCAATGTGGAATTCCATCCGGAACGCAGTAGTTTCCATGGTTTTAAATGTATTTGTCTGCTCACTGGCAGGTTATGGATTCGAAAAATTCCATGATAAATACAAAGATAAAATTATGTCCATTTTGTTACTTTCCATGATGGTACCGACTGCAGCAACTGTAATTCCATTGTTCCGTATGTTTGGAAAGATGGGACTTTTAAATACAACCGTTGGATGTATTTTACCGACCGTTTCTACTGCATTTATGATATTCATGTTCCGCCAGGCAGCAAAATCATTTCCGGATGAAATCATTGAAGCAGCCCGGATTGACGGAGTAGGTGAATGGGGCATTTACTTTAAAATGTTCTTACCGATTATGAAATCTACCTACGCAGCAGCTGCAATTGTAAGCTTTATGAATGCATGGAACAGCTACATGTGGCCATTGATCGTATTACAGAATGAAAATTCCAAGACTATGCCGATTCTGGTATCTGGACTGACCGCACGATATACCATTGATTATGGAAGCATGATGCTTGCAGTCACGATTTCTACAATTCCGATGCTGATTATATTCTTCGTATTACAGAAGAACTTCGTAGAAGGAATTACCGGTTCTGTAAAATCATAAAGGAGAAGAGCTATGGAATTTAACGAAAATGTAATTTATGAGCCAGACTGTTTTGCAATCCGGCGGATGCCGGCACATTCAGACCATGGATATTATGCAACCGGAAAAGAGGCAGACGGTGTGGAAAGCAGTTTTCTCACCAGCCTCAATGGCAGATGGAAATTTGCATATGCCAATAACTTAGCAGAAGTCATAGAGGGCTTTTATCGTAAGGATTATGACAGCAGCAACTGGGATGAGATTATGGTGCCTTCTTCCATACAGCTTTTTGGCTATGACAAATTGCAGTATGTGAATTCCCAGTATCCATGGGATGGAAAAGAAGCTGTCTGTGGCAAAGAGATTCCAAAGAAATATAATCCGGTTGCAATGTATGTGCATTCTTTTACAGTGACCGGAGAAATGTTAAATGACCGGTTATCCCTCCGGTTTGATGGTGTGGAAAGTGCTATAGCACTCTGGGTAAATGGCAGATTTGCAGGCTATAGCGAAGACTCTTTTACACCGGCAGAATTTGATATCACAGAATTGGTCTGCGAGGGAGAAAATAAGCTGGCGGCAGAAGTCTTTCATTTCTGCACCGGAAGTATTTTAGAGAGTCAGGATTTCTTCCGGATGTCCGGAATCTTCCGTGATGTGACACTGCGTCGTATGCCGGCACATCATATCTATGATTTGAAGGTAAGCCAGCAGTTTCAGGATAATCTGACAGAAGCAGTTTTGAAATTGCAGTGGAAGGGTGTACCGGAACAGGAAGACCAGCCGGCACAGGAAAACTGGCAGGAGAAAGAGCCGGTAGGAGCCGGTGCAGATACCGGCTGCAAGCTGCATGTTTCCTTATATGATGATAAAAAGGAATGTGTCGCAAAGACGGAGACAGTTTATACAGAAGCTGAAATAGAGTTAAAAATAATAGCACCGAAGCTTTGGAGCGCGGAGGAGCCGAATCTTTATACCTTATATATAGAAGTAACAGACTCCGATGATACCGTAACAGAAGTAATAAAACAGCGCATTGGCTTCCGGCATTTTGCTATGGAAAATGGCATTATGTGCATGAATGGAAAACGTATTGTATTTCGCGGTGTAAACCGTCACGAATTAAGCTGCGACCATGGAAGAAGCGTTACAAAAAAAGAAATTCTTCATGACCTACTTATCATGAAGCAGAATAATATCAATGCAGTACGGACTTCACATTATCCAAATCAGAGTTATTTCTATGAACTTTGCGATGAATTGGGATTATATGTGATAGACGAGGCGAACCTTGAGTCCCATGCGGATTGTTTCCTTGCAACAGTAGGAAAGGCACCGATGAGTGAGACGATACCGGGCAGCAAAGCAGAGTGGAGAGAAAACGTCTTAGACCGCGCTAACTCCATGTATCAGCGGGACAAGAACCATGCCTGTATTCTGCTTTGGTCCTGTGGAAATGAGTCCTGTGGCGGAAGCAATTTATATGAAATGTCAGAGTTCTTCCGGAAAAATGATTCCGAACGTCTGGTGCATTATGAGGGCATTACCTTTGATGATACTTATCCGGATACTTCTGATGTGAAGAGCTTTATGTATGCTCCGGTGGAAAAACTGCGGAAATATTTAAGCGAGGGTGAGGCCTCTACCAATGAAAAAACAAAACCGGTAATCAGTTGTGAATATATGCATTCCATGGGAAATTCCACCGGTGGAATGGACGAATATATCCGGCTTACAGAAGAAGAACCACGTTATCAGGGTGGATTTATCTGGGATTTTATTGACCAGAGCTTTTATCTTGCCAATAAAAAGGGCGAGAGATATTTAGCCTATGGTGGAGATTTCGGAGACCGTCCGAATGATGGAACCTTCTGTGGAAATGGACTTCTCTATGCTGACCGTAAGGTGTCTCCAAAGATGCAGGAAGTAAAATTCCAGTATCAGAGTGTAAAGCTTTTGCCGGAGGAAACAAAGGTTATTGTAAAAAACGAAAATTTATTTATTTCTTTGAAAAACTATATATTAAAAGTTGTTATTGCAACAAAAGACGGCGTATGTGCAGAGAATGCTTATGAACTTCAGGCAGCACCACAGGAAGAAGAGACGATAGATATCAGCAGCCTTTCCAAGGGGCTTAAGATAGCCGGAGAATTTACGGTGACCGCCTCCTTACTTACCAAAGAAGATACTGCATGGGCGAAAGCCGGATATGAGCTTGCCTTTGGTCAGTATGCAGGAAAAGGAAGCTCCGGAAGAAGTAATCAGAGAAGCAGAAGATTTTGAACTGGTTGATGGACTTATGAATATCGGCGTGAGAGCAGGCAATATAAAAATGCTTTTTGCAAAAGAAGGTGGCGGACTGACCTCTTATCAGGTAGAAGAGAAAGAATTTATCGTATCCGTTCCAAGACCGAATTTCTGGCGGGCACCGACAGACAATGACAAAGGAAGTGGAATGCCGCTGCGTTGCGGATGCTGGAAGACAGCCAGCATGTATGCAAAAGCAATGCCGGCAGAGCTGAAAGAAACAAAGGATGGTGCAGAAATTTCTTATGTATACCGTCTCTTTGATGTGGCAGAGAACATCCCGGGAAATGAGTGCAGGGTGACTTATGGTATCAGAAAAGACGGAGCACTCACCATCCATATGGAATATGAAGCCGATGAGAAGATCAAGACCCATGAAATGCCGGAATTTGGTATGCTGCTTCGAATCCCGGAGCAATATGATAAAGTAACTTACTATGGATACGGTCCGGAAGAAAATTACTGGGACCGCCGTCAGGGCAGCAGACTTGGAAAATTTCATTTTTCCGTAAAGGAAAATCTGTCAGAATATCTGGCTCCGCAGGAAAGTGGCGGACGCAGTGGTGTCAGAGAAGCAGTAATCGAAGATGAGAATGGTTATGGACTCCGGATTAGTGCAGAAGAAATGGATTTATCGGCGTTGCCTTATACACCGCATGAGCTGGAAAATGCCAGACATCTTTACGAGCTGCCGGATAGTGAATATACGATTCTCCGTCCGTCTCTCCATCAGATGGGAGTTGGCGGCGACGATAGCTGGCTTTCCAAACCACATCCGCAGTACCGGATGGAACAGCCGGGAAAATATGAATTTACATTTACGTTAAAAGGAGGGAAGAAGCTTGAAACTGACAAATAAAATTATGCTGATCACTTATGCAGACAGCCTTGGAAAAAATCTTTCTGAATTAAAAGAAATGTTAGAAACTTATTTTCATAAGGCGGTAGGTGGCGTACACATTCTTCCGTTCTTTCCGTCCTCGGCAGACAGGGGATTTGCACCGATGCGTTATGACATGGTAGACGAGCAGTTTGGAACATATGAAGATGTACGCAAAATCGGAGAAGAATACTATCTGATGTTTGATTTTATGGTCAACCACATTTCCAGACAGTCTCCGTATTTTAAAGATTTCTTAGAGAAAAAGGATGCATCGGAATATAAGGATTTCTTCATCCGATACAAGGATTTCTGGGAAAACGGAGAACCGACAGAAGAACAGGTAGATTTGATTTATAAAAGGAAACCAAGAGCACCTTATATTGATGCAGATTTTGCTGATGGAAGCAGCGAGAAGGTCTGGTGCACCTTTGGAGAAGAACAGATTGACTTAAATGTGGAATCCGAAGCTGTTCAGAAATTTATCGAAGATACACTGGAACTGATGTGCAGTAAAAATGCTTCCATTATCCGGCTGGATGCATTTGCTTATGCCGTTAAGAAAGCGAATACAAGCTGTTTCTTTGTAGAACCGGAAATCTGGAATCTCCTGCATCGAATTGAAGCAATCGTAAAGAAACATGATGTGATAATTCTGCCGGAAATTCATGAACATTACAGTATTCAGATGAAAATTGCCAATCAGAATTTCTGGATTTACGATTTTGCACTTCCGGTGTTGGTATTGAATGCCCTTTACTTTGGAAAGGGAACTTATCTTAAGAAATGGCTGGAAATGAGTCCGAAGCATCAGTTTACCACGTTAGATACCCATGATGGAATCGGAATTGTGGATGTGAAAGATCTGATGCCGGATGAAGAAATTGACCGAACAAAGGAAATGATGTTTTCCGAAGGAGCGAATGTCAAGAAAATCTACAATACGGCAGCCTACAATAACCTTGATATTTATCAGGTGAATACGACTTACTATTCTGCACTTGGAAATCAGGATGATGCTTATCTTCTTGCCCGTGCAATCCAGTTCTTTGCACCGGGAATTCCGCAGGTCTATTATGTAGGCATGCTGGCAGGATGCAATGACCTGGAGCTTCTGGAAGCAACGAAAGAAGGCAGAAATATTAACCGCCACTATTATTCGAAGGAAGAGATTGCAAAAGAAGTAGAGCGTCCGGTGGTAAAGAAACTTTTGGAATTAATGGAATTCCGCAACAGCCATCCGGCATTTGATGTGGAAGGTGATATTGCGGTAGAACTTCCGGAAGAGGGACTGCTTGAGATTCGAAGAAGCAGCGGAGCGGACTATGCAGTATTAAAGGCAGACCTTGTGAAGAAAACATTTACCATTGAACATAGTTAGAAAATGGTGAAAAGAGGAAGGCAGATCAGATGGAGAAAAAACTGTATGCAATCGGAGAAGCACTGATTGATTTTATTCCACAGGAAAGTGGCAGACCTATGAAAGATGTCTTGGGATTCTGCCCGAAAGTAGGTGGTGCACCGGCGAATGTCTGCGGTGCATTTACCAGACTTGGTGGTAAATCTGAGATGATAACGCAGCTTGGAGATGATCCTTTTGGCGATAAAATTGAAGAAGCATTGGAAGAAAACGGAATTGGAACCTCCTGTATCAACTCTATGCAGATGGTGTGACGGAAGCAGATTTGCCGGAACTGACTTCGGATAAGATGGCAGTATACCTTGATTTTTCTAACCGGTATTGTGCGAAGAGTGTGCAGAAAGCCGGAGCTATTGCCTCGTATCCAACCATGGTTGAAATGGAAGAATAGAATTAAGAAAACGTAATATTGTGCCCGGCGTTGGGAAAAATCAGTGCGGCGGCGCAATCAAAAAGAAATGCCAGTATCAGCAGCGTAAGAAAAATGCGTTGTAGGGGTACTGGCATTTTTTTCCATAAATGGGAGGCAATCCGCGCAAACACACAGACCCAGAGCACACCGGCAATGCCAAATCCCAATGCAGAATAAAGACAGATATAACCGCCAAGTTGCAGTGGATAATCGTGATAATCCCAGTAACGCAGGTGGAAAACTTGGGCGAGGAACCATCCGATAAAAAGTTCTACGAAAGAGCCGAGAAGCACTGCAAGAAAAAAGACTTTGACCGGATGCTTCTGAAAGCGTCTTAAAATAAGCAGCATCAGGACAGCCCCTACACCATAGACCGGAAGCCATGGACCATAGAGAAAGCCACGGTTACAGAAAACCCCATCCTGTACATAAAAAAGCAGCACTTCCCACAGGTATCCAAGGAATGCGCCCAGAAAGAAAAAGAAAATATATTGTGTGATGGATTTAATCAGATAATCTTTACGCATACAGGGAGTATTTCCATATAATAAAGAATTATGTGCTGCCCCAAATAACAACTCAGAATATCTTGCGAAAACAAAATAGGGCTTGTCTTTCCAGGGTGGCTCAACTATAATAAAATTTAGACGCTGGGCGAGTCTCAGCAAAAATTAGGAGGAAAAACGTCCATGGATAAGGAAAAAGTTATTGTCATTGATTTTGGCGGACAGTACAACCAGCTGGTTGCAAGACGTGTCCGTGAATGCAATGTATATTGTGAAATATATTCTTACCGCACGGATATCGAGACAATCAAAGCGATGAACCCGAAGGGAATTATCCTGACCGGAGGTCCAAATAGTTGTTATGAGGCAGATTCACCAACTTACAGCAAAGAGCTTTTTGAACTTGGTATCCCGGTTCTGGGACTTTGTTATGGCGCACAGCTCATGATGCATGTGTTGGGCGGCAAGGTAGAAAAAGCACCGGTTCGTGAATATGGTAAGACAGAAGTAATGGTAGATAAGAATTCACCATTATTCCAGAATGTAGAAGAAAAGACCATTTGCTGGATGAGCCATTTTGATTATATTTCAAAGACAGCACCTGGTTTTGAAATCGTAGCACATACTGCAGACTGCCCGGTGGCAGCCGCAGAAAACCGTGAAAAAAATCTCTATGCCATCCAGTTCCACCCGGAGGTACTCCATACCAAAGAGGGAACCAAGATGCTCCACAACTTCGTGCGTGGTGTCTGTGGCTGTGCCGGAACATGGAGAATGGATTCCTTTGTGGAAAATACCATCAAGGAAATCCGTGAAAAAGTCGGTAACGGAAGAGTGCTTCTGGCATTGTCCGGTGGAGTGGATTCTTCTGTGGCAGCAGGTCTTTCTAATAGCAACTACTTTTTTTCTATCGTTTTCAGTTGGTTGTCATTAACTTTAATAGCAAGAAACCCTGATGACTGCTGGATTTCTTCTATATGATCTTTCTTTGTGGCATCTGGATGATTTTCCCTGATGCGGTATTTGGTGGTACTAACGCAGGTCCAAACTGAGGTCGGATTGTTACATCTGAGCCGTTGTCTTGAGTCTGAGACACTTCACATGTGATACCTGCTGCTTCAAGCAGAGGGTTATCAGATGGTGGTTCAGGTGTTGGCGAATCTGTCGCCTGCAATGATTCCAGACTATGCACAAGCTCCTGCTGTTTATGTGGAAACAGATGAGAGTATGTGTTAAGTGTTGTGGATACTTTCTCGTGTCCGAGCCTGTCTGCTAACATCAGCGCATCACAGCCCTGATTAATAAGTAAGCTGGCGTGCGAATGCCTGATATCGTGGATTCGTATCTTCTTTACACCTGTGTTTTTGCAACCTCTTATCATCTCGTGTGAGAGATATGATTTTGTTACCGGGAACAGCCTTTCATCTGCGTCAAGCATATACCTTGACTGGATATAGTCTGATAGCTCCTGGCAGAGAAAATCCGGAATCGGAATCTTTCGCTTACTTTTTCTTGTCTTAGGTGATGTAAATACATCTTTTCCTTCTATCCGCAGATATGTTCTGTTGATGGATATTGTCTTGTTATCAAAGTCAATATCAGCAAGTGATAGAGCAAGCAGTTCACCTTCTCGCATACCAGTCCAGTACAGGACTTCAAAGCAGATATATGATAGCGACTTGTCTTTTACACCTTCCCGGAAAGCAATATATTCATCATAAGTCCAGTAATCCATTTCCTCTGCTTTAGCCTTTCCAATGGTGCCTGCCTTGCCGCAGGGATTGGTGTTGAGATCATAGAATCGCTTGGCGTAATTGATGATGCTGTTAAGCTCCGTGTTAATCTTCTTCAGATAGGTCTGGGAGTAATTATTCGGCGAACTCATAAGCTTCGCCTGCCATCTTCGTACATCAGAGGCTTTGATTTCATTAATCGGCTTGCTACTGAAGAATGGAAGAATATGCGTCTGTAGTACCGCCTTTTTTGTCAGAAGAGTTGACTGCTTAAGTCTTGCAGCCATATCCTCCATATAAATTTCATAAAGGTTTTGAAATGTCATGTCAGGATTGGCAGACTGCTGTTCCAAAAAGTCCCTTTCAAATCCTAAAGCTTCCTTTTTGGTGGCGAAGCCTCTTTTCCACTTCTGTTTCTTGATTCCCTGCCAGTTCGTGTAATAGAACTTGGCGAACCATTTACCAGTTTTTTCATCTTTGTAAGCTGGCATAAATATCATATCTTCTTTGTGTAAAAATTGTTGTGCAATCATCAAAAGGCTATGATATAATCTACTTGTTCAGGGTGATTATAAAGCCTTCGGGTCAATCACTTACATAGCTTCGGTCATTCCTTTTGCGAGAAGGAGTGTGCCGGAGCTTTTTCTTTACTAAAGGTGTAAGCCTGCAATTATTCAGTTTTTGAATCAGCTTCATTATCCAGTCGGGAATCCTTATAATATGCTAACATATCTGATTTCCATGAATCAAACTTTTCTTTTGAAAGCTTTCCTGTCTGAAGCATATTCTTCTTTGCTATCCAGTTTTCCATAAAGAGACAGAAGTCTGCATCATATTTTCCATTGCCTTTGCCATTAACCTTGATCCCGGCAGTCCATTCAGGATTTTCAGGAGGTTTGGTGTTGGTCAGCTCAAATGAAAAATCAGTAAGTTCAGTTATGGCAAAGAGAGCGTTGATTACATCTGACATAGTGTGGAATTCATATGCCGGATATTTAGTAGTCGTATTATATTTGGGAATATTATTATCTTCTGGAGATAAAAGCTCCTGCCATGGAACATTTAATTCATTAGCAATCTGTTTTAAAACATCTATCTTCATTAGTATTTCACCAGACTCATATTTCTGGATAGTGCGTTCTGATTTACCAAGATGCTGTGCAAACTCTTTTTGAGTAATCTTCTGTGCTCTGCGCTGTTTCTGTATTGCCTTCCCGATTTCTTCTGGAGAAGACATAGTGATTTTAATGGAATGAGAATTAGTCATTCTGTCCACCTTCCTTTATATGAAATAGTCCGTTGTAAAGATGCGTATCAGATTGATATTAAATGAAATACGTATCAGTAAGTGACTTATTTATGATTGTACGATTACTTTATCATAAACAAAAACGAATTGCAAGTGCGTAAATATAAAAAGTTCTATTGACAAATTCTGAAAAGGATATTAAGATAAACACGAATTAAAAATACGGAATAAATAAAGAACAGGATAGCTGCTTTGTGAAAACACGTATTTAAAATAACAATTTATGAAAGGAGGAGCTGCATGAAGGGTATAAAGGAAGCATTCATAGATGCAGGCGAGATAAGCCGGATGCTTGGTATCGGGATGACAAAGGCATATGCAATTATAAAGGAATATAATGCAGAGCTTGAGGCAAAAGGTTATTTCACCATGCGGGGCAAATGTCCAAGGAAGTACTTTGAACAGAAAATCTATGGTTACGAAGATTATTACAATCCGGATTATGAGCCGCAGCGTAATCGGATCAAGGTTGCAGAAGAAATGGATTATGAAGCGGCAGTAGGGGATTCTGTGATAAGTGAACAGGATGAAGTGGATA